>OGOK01001746.1_pt1 | contig 14097 bp, 11 predicted proteins | sample 1552661 | NCBI WGS metagenome assembly OGOK01 (sample SAMEA2580172, study PRJEB22360) | human gut metagenome | biome: human gut; feature: human-associated habitat; material: faeces | place: Denmark | collected 2008/2010
GGCACCGCCGATGGGCAGGCAGGTCAGAGCATCCTTGAAGGTCTGCTCGAAGCCGAGGAACTTGATGATGGAAAGGTTAACGTTGGAAGCGAAACGCAGGCCGCCCTTGTAGGGGCCGAGGGCCGCGTTGTACTGCACGCGGTAACCACGGTTGACGTGATACTGAAGGTTATCGTCCATCCAGACAACACGGAACTCGATGGTGCGCTCGGGCTCGACCATGCGCTCAAGCAGGCAGGCCTTCTCGTACTCGGGGTGGGCGTTGATGACCGGCTCGAGGGAAGACAGGACTTCTTCGACGGTCTGCAGGAATTCGGGCTCATTCGCGTTCTTGGCCTTGGTCTCGGCAAGAACTCTCTCAATGTAAGCGTTCATGATAAGTAGCCTCCTCTAAAATTACCCTGAAAATCAGGGCTTGATGGTTCAGCCATCTTGTCTATGAGTTTATCACCAAAGGAAAAAATTCTCAAGCAAAACGCTATTGGCGCTGTGCAAGAAATTCTTTCTGACTTTTTGTGCATTTGGCAGAAAAATGGACAAAAAACTTTAACTTTTTTAATAAAACATATTAGACTGATGCAAGCCAACTTTCAAAGCGGTTATTTTATCGAGAAAAACTGCTCATAATCTTGCATTTTTGTGCAATGCATTCCAAAAAGAGATAGGGGTGTCGCCACCCCTATCAAAATTTGTAATAGAAAGTGCTTTGCCGCCGCTTTACGGCATTTCCTGTGCGTTTTCGACGGGATCCGCGCTGTCCTCAGTCGAAACGCTCGTTTCTACGGGCGGTGCGCTCTGGGCGCTGCCATCCAGCAGCTCGACGTCGGACGCTTCGATCCAGTTTTCCGTGACGTAGCCGTCGCGGTAGTAGACGCACACGCGGTCGCCGACGTTCAGCAGCGGCGCATAGGCGACCTCAGCCGCGCTCATGCGCACGGAGAAGGCGCTCTCGCCGTCAAAGCGCAGGAAGTAGATGCTGTTGCCATCTACGACCGCCGTGCGGATCTCGGCGATCGTGCCCTCGACGCTCTTATAATCGCTCGGCGTGACGTCGATGGCGCCCTGATCGTCGGAGATGAGGTTATTTTTGAGCAGCATTTGACGGTAGTTCGCCTCGCAGTCGGCGACCGTCGCGCCGATGGCGACGATCTGGTACTGGTTGACATTGACCATCGCGTACATCTTGACGAGCTCGCTCGCGTCCTTGAGCGCCATGAAGTACGTCGGCTGCTCGGCGATGTTCAGCAGCAGCGGGAACGTCGCGTTGTAGCGCAGGTTCTGCACCTGACCCTCGGCGCTGTCCATGGCGCTGTACTCTGTCGCGCCTGCGCAGGGATAGTACTTTGTCTCCTTTGTGCGCTGGTTGGAGAGCAGGAAGCCGATGTTGCTCTCATCGCCGCCGACGCTCGTGACGCCCGTGTAGAGATAGACGTCGTCGCCCTCGGCAAGGTAGTTGTAGCCGTCGGTCGTGACGGTCACGTCGCGCTGGCCGAAGATCGAATTCCAGAAGCCATTGTGATACTGGCCATAGTAGTCATACTGTTCGATGATGAGCTCGGCGGAGTAGACGTGGTCGACCCACGCGGGCGGCTCTTCATAGTATTCGCTCTCGCCCGTGATGGCGTTGACGAGCACCGCGCCGTGGTTGTCCGTGCCGCCGAACAGGCCGATGGTCTTTTCCTTCTTGGCGCAGACCCAGTAGGGCGTGCCGTCCTCGTCAATCTCGAAGACCGGTTCTTCAAACATATAGGTCGGGTACGCGAAGCGCAGATGACGGTAGAGGTTGCGGGAGAAGTGCTCGGCGGTCGTGTACTTCATGCCCTCGTCAAGGCGCACGACCTCGACGTTCTGCGTGACCATGTCGATGATAAGGTAGGCGGGCAGCCCCTCCGAGCGGTTGTTGAACCACTTGATGATGTCGCCGTAGCGCAGCGGCGTGACGCGCACGGGGCGGCCATGGTAGTTGATCTGCGTGTAGTTTTCCGCGACCTCGAACTGCGAGACCATGTCGGCCAGCTCGCCGAGCTTGCGGTCGCCGAGCTTTTCGGCGCTGTCGCGGTCGAGCATCGGGATGCGGTCATACGAGACCTCTTCAATTTCGCTTGCAAAGCTGCCGCTGTCGATCGGCAGCAGCGCCTGATAGTCCTTGGCTCGCAGCACGACCCACGACGTCAGCGCGCCGACGAGCGCTGTGACGATGAGCGCCGCCACGACAAAGAAGGGCACCGTGCACTGCTTTTTGACGAACGTGAAGTAGCCCTTGGCCCCCGTGCCCTGAAAGCCGGAGGTGAAGAGCGCGCAGATGCAGTACGTGACGCAAAGCAGCAGCACGAAACCGTAGAACTCTTCGGCATGCAGGTTGATGGCGGGCATCTGCACGTAGAAGAAGACCGCGCCGACAAGCAGCGTGACGAGCGTGTTGACCGCGATGCGGCCGCCCTTGCTGCCGATCGACTTGCGGGGCTTGCGCTCGCGTTTGGGCTTGAGCACGGCGTTCGGGTCGAACTGAAAGCCGCCGGCGTCCGAGCCGGAAAATTTGATATCCATAGAATATTTCCTTTCTGATGAAATGGGAACGGTGCTTATTTTTATAGTATACCGTGATTGCCCCATAAAAACAAGGGCGGGGCAAAAATCGTACGCCGGCGGCTTGAATAGTGAAAATGCGAGAGCGGAAAAGCGATTGTGCATATCACACGGAAAAAGTGGTCGATGGGTTGTATACAGTGGCTAAAAATGCAATTTGCCGCAACTTGGACTTGCTATTTTCACTTTGCCTCGCTATCATGGCGGTAGAGCGGCATGCGCGTGCCGCCCAATATCGAACGAAGGAGAATTTGTATGAAAAGATTGTCTCTGAAAGCAACGTCCCTGATCCTGGCACTTGTTCTCGCGCTCAGTCTCTCCGTCACCGCCTTCGCAGATGATAACGCCGCTTCGATGACCCGCGCCGAAGTGACGCAGGAGGTCATCAAGAACATGGGCCTCGCCGCACAGGCGGAAGCGAGCGCCAAGGATGCGAGCGCATTCAAGGATGTTGCCGAGGGCAACAAGTTTGAAGGCGCGATCAACCTCGCTTACTCCAAGGGCATTGTCAACGGCGTCAGCAAGGACGCATTTGCGCCCGACGCAGCCGTTACGCAGTTGGAAGCGGCCGCGATGATCCTGCGCAGCACCGGTCTGGACAAGGCGCTGCTGAAGGATTGGCCCGCGGACTATGACGATATGGCCGTCTGGTCCGGCCTGATGGACGGCCTGACCTACGAGGCCGCCAAGCCCGTGACGACGGCGATGATCGAGCAGATGCTCAAGAATGCCGCGGCGATCGCGGACAAGCCGGTCATCGGCATCAGCTGGTCCTACAACGGCCAGAATTACGACTCCCACAAGACGATCTTCAAGACCGTCGGCGCTATCCCCGTCGAGCTCGATCAGGTGACGAGCACGGCCGTGAAGTACGATGCCGAGGGCAAGATCGAGTCCGCGTATCTCGAAGAGAGCGGCATGCTCAAGCAGGAATACGCTGACAAGGTGAAGGAAAAGGATCTCACGGCCAGCAACGTCGGCGCTGTGATGCAGGCCATCGACGGCGTCTTCTTCACCGGCGGCGAGGATGTGAGCCCGTCCCTGTTCAAGGTCCCCGAGAAGGAAAAGAACGAGGGCGAAGAGATCAACGCTACGCGCGATATCTCCGACTACATGCTCATGGCCTACTGCCTTGAAAAGGACGTGCCGACGTTCGCGGTCTGCCGCGGCGAGCAGGTGATGTCCATCGTCTCCGGCTGCACGTTCATCCAGGATATCCCCAACTACTATAAGGAGCAGGGGAAGACCTACAACGATACGCACAGAATGCCGGCCGACGCGCCTGACCGCACCTATGCCCGCCACGATGTGACCATCAATAAGGACGCCTCCAAGTGGCTCTATAAGATCGTCGGCTCCACGGAGCTGAAGAACGTTTCCTCCTGGCACCACCAGGCGGTCGGCGGCGTTGAGGGCACGAACCTCACCGTCGTCAGCACGGCGACGTATGACGGCGTGGAAGTCATTGAAGCGGTCGAGCGTCAGGACAAGACCTTCTGCCTCGGCGTGCAGTTCCACCCCGAGAATGACTGCAAGTTCGTGCTTTACACCAAGACCCCCGAAAAGGCCCTGTGCGACTATGAGACCTGCCTGAACTTCTTCGAGATGCTGGTCGAGTACGCGGGCAAGTAAGGACACGTACCGTACAACAGAATGCATAGAAAAAAGGTCCCGTCTTCGGACGGGACCTTTTTGATGTATTGTAATTGTTTATGACGCCTTCTGTGCTTTTAGGATGGCGACGGCTTCACGGGCGGAGGCACCGGCGTCCTCGCCGTAGAAATCTGCGCCGATCTCGTCGCAGAAGCTCTGGCTGATGGGCGCGCCGCCGATGATGACCTTGACCTGATCCTGCAAGCCGCGCTCGTGGACGAGCTTGACAATCTCGCGCATTTCCTCCATCGTGGTGGTCAGCAGCGACGAGCAGGCAATCACGCCGCAGTGATTCTCCACGGCGGTGCTGACGAACTGCTCCGCCGACGTGTCTACGCCGAGGTCAAAGACCTCGATGCCGCTGCCCTCCATCATGATCTTGACGAGGTTTTTGCCGATGTCGTGCATGTCGCCCTTCACGGTGCCGAGGCACACGCGGCCGACGGGCTCGGTGCCCTCACCGACCATCAGGGGCTTCAGAAGCTCTGTGGCGGCGGACATGCAGCGCGCGGCCATGAGCATTTCGGGAACGAACGCGCGGTTGGCGGAGAACGCCTCGCCGAGGCGGTTCATGCCGACGATCATGCCCTTGGAGAGAATGTCGCCCGGCCCGCAGCCCTCGTCGAGCGCCTGCTGGCAGAGGGTGAGCAGCTTTTTCTGCTGGCCGCGCTCGAGTGCGCGGGCGATGTTCCCGAACACATCGGCAGACTCCTGCGCGGAGGCTGCGGCCTGCACCACCTCGGCCTTTGCGGCACCGATCTCACGCTTCGGCACGGCGGGGAGCGGCGTGACGGGGATGTGCAGCCCCGCGTTGTACTCGTTCACGGCCTGATCGAGGTACTGATCCACGTGCGGGAAGACCGTACCGGCAAGGCCGTAGGTGATCGAGGGGATGAAGTGCCCGCCGGGGCAGCAGCGCGCGAGCGTGTCTCTTGCGTAGGCGAGAATTTCATCCGGCTGCGCATCCGCGCGGTCGATGGCCGCGCCGAAGCCGCCCATGAGCGTGAGCTTGCCGCTTAAGTGGCGCTGGAGGGCGGGGATGTCGTTCTCCGGCAGCGTGCCCTGCCAGACCTGAATGCCGATCTCGGCCATGTCGTCCACGATGGGGACGAGGTACGAATCGGCGTGGTGGATGGCGATGACGCCGCGCGAGCGGATGTAGCCATAAAAGCGGCGGTAGGGCTCCTTGAAAAACTCGCGCCACATGTCGGGCTTCATAAAGAGGGCGTTTTTCGTGCCCCAGTCATCGTGGGAGAAGATGACATCGGGCTGCAGGCCGTCGATCAGGCGGCGGACATAATCGAGGCGGTACTGAGTAATCGTCTCGATGAGTTCGTGCATCTCGTCGGGATGCTCATAGAGCGCGGTCAGCGTATCTTCAAAGCCCATGAGGAAGTGGCACTGCTCAAAAATGCCTGTGCCCATGAAGCCGGCGAGGAGTTTGCCCTCGGCGTCCGCGGCGGCGCGCGAGCGCGTGCGGCACGCCTCCCAGCCCTCGGAGCAGACGCTCAGATCGGGAACGTGGACGGTGTCCTTCCAGTGCGTCACATCGGGACAGACCGTCAGCTCCGGTGTGTGGACGGGGATGGGGCCGGGCGCATCTTCGGGGAAGCTGATGGTCGTGCCCCAACGGTCCTTGCTCACGGAACCGCGTTTGCGGTTGCCGCGAAGATAGGTGTTGATGGGGTCTGTGAGGCACATGTGCAGCGCTTCATACTGGCAGAGCTGACGCTCGGGCTGGCCGTCGGGCTTGATGAGTTCAAGAAAAATTCCTTTCGGGGTAGACACGGGGAAGATCTCCTTTATCAATACAGCACGCAGGCTGTGTAGGTCAAAGTGCGGGGACCATAGTTGTAGGCGAGGTTTGAGCGGACGCAGACATCGCTGACGAACAGCCCGTAGGCCTCCATTGAAGAGAGCCGCTGCTTGGGGTGGCGGCAGGGATGATCTGGATAGGTGCAGGTATGGCAGAGCGTGCAGGTGCCCGCCGTCAGCGGCAGGCAGTGGGGATATAAGAGCCGCGCCTGGCGGGCGAAGGTCGAAAAGCGCTTTTTATGCGCCTCCAAGAGCGACGTCATACCAGTGTAATCAAATTCATCCTCGAGCTGCGCGGTGCTCTGCACCAAAATCCCCTGTGAATAGCGCTTGATTTGCGCCCTTGCCTGCTCGAGTGTGCTGCAGGCGGGCGGGCAGCTCCAGCTTTTGCCGTAGCGGCCGCAGCGGTCAGCTTTGCACATGTCGCGAACGGCTTCGAGCGGATCGAGTGCATCCATATTCACCGGTGCGCACTGGGAGAAGCCGCCCTCGTGGGTGAGGGTGAGAAGGTCTGCCATAAGCAATGCCTCTTGACAATGGAATTTATTTCTGCATAAAATACTATTTATACATTATTTATCTATTATATGGGTGGGGGAAGCTCGTGTCAAGCATTCAAGTTCAGCAGGGGGCGAAAATCACGCCGGTCCCGTTCGAAGCAGGGGAGACGCTGCTCTCCGCGCTGCGGCGGCAAGGGCCGCTGCGGCAAATGCCGCGTGAAGGTGAACGGCGTGCCGCGCCTTGCCTGCAAGACGAAAGCGCAGGACGGCGATTGGATCGACCTGCCTGAGGCGATGCGCGGCGTCATCCTGACGGACACGCTCACGCTGCCAAAGGTGCAGGCGGGCCGCTCGGGCCTTGGCGCGGCAGTCGACCTCGGTACGACGACGGTGGCGCTGCGGCTCTTCGACCGCGCAGACGGAAAGCTGCTCGCGCAGGCTCAGGACTGGAACGCGCAGGCGCCCTACGGCGCGGACGTTATCAGCCGCATCCAGCACACGATGGAAGCGTCCGACGGGCTCGGCGAGCTGTCGCGCTGTATCCGCGCGCAGACCGAGACGCTTTTGCGACAGACACTTTCCGCCGCCGGACGGAAGTTGGAGGAGGTCAAGGAGCTCATCATTGCGGGCAATACCGTGATGCAGCACATTTTCGACGGGCGCGAGGTCGCGTTCATCGCCCGCGCGCCGTTTCAGCCGGAGACGCTGTTTGAAGACGGCACGGGTGAGCTGCTTTCGGGCATTCCCGTGCAATTTGCCCCGTGCGTCGCGGGCTATGTCGGCGGCGATATCACGGCGGGACTGTTGGCAGACGGCCTTTTTGTGCAGCCGGAATTGCGGCTGTTTCTCGATATCGGCACGAACGGCGAAATGGCGCTGGGAAATGAGAGTGGCGCGCTCTGCTGCGCGGTCGCCTCGGGCCCAGCGTTTGAGGGCGCGGGCATCAGCTGCGGCATGCCGGGCATCACGGGCGCGGTGAGCCATGTGAGCTATGACAGGGGCTTCCTCTGCGACATTGTCGGCGGGGGAGAGGCGAAGGGCATCTGCGGCTCGGGATTGGTCGACCTCGTCGCCGTGCTTTTGGACCGCGGCGTGATCGACGAAAGCGGGCGGCTGCTGCCGCCGCAGGACGCGCCGGAGGACATGCGCCGCTATCTGACCGAGGATGGCCAGGGCAACGGCGTCTTCCACCTGACGAAGGCCGTCAGCCTGACGGCGCGCGACGTGCGCAACCTGCAGCTTGCCAAGGCGGCGGTGGCAGGCGGTATTCGGGTGCTGCTCGAGCAGCGCGGCGTGACGGCGGACGACATTGCGAGTGTAGAGCTCGCGGGCGGGTTTGGCAGCTATCTCTCGCCCGAGAGTGCGGTGCGCATCGGCATGCTGCCGCGCGCGTGCCTTAGTAAAATCAGGCCGCTTGGCAACACGGCGCTCGCGGGCGCTTCAATGCTGGCGCTTGACGGGGAAAACTGGCGAAAGCTCGCGGAGATTCCCGAAAAGTGCCGCTATCTCGAGCTTTCCGGGCGCGACGACTTTTCCCGCGCGTTCACCGACAGTTTGACATTTTGAAAATCGTTCCGAACAGGAATTTTTAATGGAGGAAAACCCTATGGAAATGCAGTTTCCCGTGATTTTGGACGGCGCGACCGGCACCGAGCTCCAAAAGCGCGGTTTCACCGGCGACATGAGCGCCGAGCAGTGGGTGCTCGAACATCCCGAGAGCATCCTTGAAATTCAGCGCAAGTATGTGGCGAGCGGCTCCAATGTGCTCTACGCGCCCGCGGTCGGCCGCAGCGTCATCGAAGAGCGCGGCATCTTCAACCGCACGGAGGAGATGAACAAAGCGCTCGTGCAGCTCTCAAAGCAGGCGGCGGACGGAAAAGCATGGGTCGCGGGCGATATCGCGCCCACGGGCCGCTTTTTAGCCCCCCTCGGCGATGCGTCGTTTGAAGAGCTCGTCGACATTTACACCGAGCAGGCGGCGGGCCTTGAGCAGGCGGGCGTCGACCTCTACGTCATTGAGACGATGATGACGCTGACCGACGCGCGTGCGGCGGTCCTGGCGATCCGCAGCATGAGCAAAAAGCCCATCCTTGTGTCCTTTACCTGCGATGAGAGCGGCAAGATCCTCTCCGGTACGGACGTGGTCGCGGCGCTTTCCGTGATGGAGGGCATGGGCGTGAGCGCATTCGGCCTGAACTGCTCGGCAGGCCCCGAGCAGATGTTGCCGCAGCTCCAACGCCTGCATAAATACGCGCGCGTGCCGCTGATCGCCAAGCCCAACGCCGGCATGCCGGAGATCGTGAACGGCGAGGCCGTGTACAACTGCCCGCCGGAGGAATTTGCCGCGCTGGTGCCCGAGATGCTCAAGGCAGGTGTGGCCCTCTTCGGCGGCTGCTGCGGCACGACGGAGGAGCACGTCGCCGCGCTGAAAGCAGCGCTCAAGGACGCGGAATACGTTCGCCCCGCACCGGAATGCCTCGACCTTCTTCCCGCGGCAACGGAGAAGGAAGCCTTCTTCCTGCCCGCCGATGCGACGCACGGCGCGGTGCTGACCGCGGACGGCGATTTGGAGGACAAGCTCTCCGACGCGATGGATGACGAATGGCCGATGATCGCGCTGAAGCTCGCGTCCTGGGCGGATGTCGACGCGCTGGCGGACTACCAGTACATGATCAGAAAGCCGCTGTGCCTTATCTGCGACGACGCGGAGCTTTTGGAAGCGGGCCTGCGCGCCTATCAGGGAAGAGCCTTGTACGAGGGAAAACACACCAAAGATGCCCTTGCGCCGCTGGTCGAAAAATACGGTCTGCTGGTGTAAAAAGAGAAAAAGAAGAACGGGACGGAAATGAACATTTCCGTCCCGTTCTCTATATAGTAAAGCGCGTTACGCCGCGGCGCCGCCAGTGCTGACGATGCGGAAATACGCATTCGACGTCAGGCGGTACATCGCGCAGTAGAGCAGCGCGAAAAGAAGCAGCGCCGCGCCGGTCACGCCGAGAAACAGCGTGAGGTTCTGGATGCCGAACAGCTGCATGATCTGCCAGACCATCGGCTGGGCGAAGGCGAGGTGCAGCGCCGCCGCGGCAAGCGGCAGCAGGAAAATGAGCAGCATTTGCGCGTTCACGCTCTCACGGATGTCGCGCTTGGTCATGCCCACGCGCTGCATGATGGCAAAGCGCGAGGCATCCTCATACCCCTCCACGACCTGTTTGTAGTAGAGCATCAGGAGCGTTGCGAACAGAAACAGCACGCTTAAAAGAATGCCGAGGAAAAAGAGACTGCCGTAGAGCGAGAAGAACTCCGCACGGACGTCCGCCATTTCCGTGGGATGCCAGTGATTCTGGACGGCAAGCGTGTTGATCGCGTCCTCCGCGCCAAAATAGAGGCTCGCCGTCGAGGCAAGCATCACCAGCACCATCGTCGAGAGAATGCAAATGGAGGCGAGGCCCGCGCCGTTTCGCTTCATGCGGTAGGTGAGCGACGAGAGGGAAACAAAGTTGCGCTTTTTGTAGTAGAATTTTTCATCCTTCTGGAGTGTTTTGCAGAGCGTCACGCTGCCGGAGATGAAGAGAAGATACGTCGATAGAATGACCATGATGACCGCGAGGAAGAAGAGCAGCATCGCCTGTACGGGGTCGTTGATGGTCGCGGCGATGTAGTACGCGCCGAGCAGCAGCGCAAGACCGGGGATGACGAGCAGCCATTGCGACTTCGGCGGCTTTTCGCCGACGTTTTCGCTCTTCAAAAGCGCCGCGCCCTGTGCGTGGCGCAGCGACAGCACACCGCGCACATAGAGCAGCGCGAAGATGGCGATGAATGTGATGGCGCACTGCTTGATGGCGGCAAGGCTCACGGTGAAAGCCGCGGCGGGGAGAGATAAAAGCCGCAGCAGTGCGGACTGCGAGACATAGGAGAGCAGCAGGCCGAGGCCAAGCCCCGCGATCAGCGTGAACGCCGCGGCCAGAAGTGTCTCCCAGAAGAGAATGGCGCTGAGTGCGCCGCGGTCCATGCCGAGCACGCTGTAAAGGCCGAATTCCTTCTTGCGGCGACGCAGGAGAAAGCTGTTCGTGTAGAAGAGAAACAGCGCGATGAACACCGATACGACGAACGAGCCGAGGCTCATCGTCATCGCGACCGCAGAGGTGCCGGAGCCGTTCACCTTGCCATTGACCGTATAGAGCGCGGGGGTGACGGCGAGGTACGCAATGACATACAGCATCGCTGCCATGAACGCGCAGGAGAGAAGATAGGGCACATAGAGCCTTGCGTTCTTTTTGATACCCATCCACGCAAGGCGGGGGTAAAAGGTGGGCTTCATGCGCATTCGCCTCCCGTCTGCTGCTGCGTGAGCGCATCGGTGATACGCTGGTAGAACTGGGAATCCGTGTCCTTGCCGCGCTTTAACTCGAGCGAGACCTCGCCGTCGCGCAGGAACAGCACGCGCGAGGCGCAGCTCGCCGCGCGCACAGAGTGCGTGACCATCACGATGGTCTGGCCAGAGGCGTTGATCTCGCCGAAGAGCTTCAAGAGCTCGTCGGTCGAGCGGGAGTCGAGCGCGCCGGTCGGCTCGTCGGCCAGCAAGATCTGCGGGCGGGTGATGAGCGCGCGGGCGACGGCGGCGCGCTGCTTCTGTCCGCCGGAGACCTCGTAGGGGTACTTTTTGAGCAGCGTCTCGATGCCGAGGTCGTAGGCGAGCGGTGAGAGCCGGTCGCGCATCTCCGTGCGCGACTTGCCCGCGAGCACGAGCGGCAGGCAGATGTTGTCTTCGAGCGAGAACGTGTCGAGCAGGCTGAAGTCCTGAAACACAAAGCCCAGATTGTCGCGGCGGAAGGCTGCGGCGGTTTCTTCGGGAATCTCGGAGAGGGTCTTGCCGCCGAGCAGCACTGTGCCGCCGGTGGGCTTGTCGAGCGCGGCGAGGATATTGAGAAGCGTCGTTTTGCCGCTGCCGCTCTCGCCCATGATGGCGACATACTCGCCGGATTCGACGGTGAAGTTGACATTTTTGAGCGCCTGGACCTTGCTGCCGCCAAAGCGCGTGGTGTAGGTCTTTTGAAGACCGGAAACAGTCAGGATTTGCATGAGATGACTCCTTTCAAACGAGTGAGTTAGAAGCTGACGGTTGACATAATATTTTGTTTTCGGAAAATTCTGCCAAAAAAAGGGCGCAAAAAAGCAGCCGGAAAAGCGGAGACCTTTCGCGGCTGCTTTTTCGAAAACGCGTTATTCGAGATTCAGTTTTTTCGTTGTGAAGTACCACGTCACGGCGTAGCCTGCCGCGGCGAAGAGCAGTTCGCCGAACATCCCCCAGAGGAGCAGCAGCTCGACGCTCGCGGGCGCGCTGTGAATGTCCAGATTCATCCAGCGCGTGGGGTCGGCGTTGAAAAACGCGCCGATCATGGCGATGGCAGTGAACTGCGCGACCTCGAAGAACACGAGCACAAGGATTGTCGTCCAGAGCGTCTTGTGCTTATTGAAGCTGTAACCGATGGAGAAGGCGGCGTATACCACGAGCTCGGCGGCAGAAACGGCAAAGACGAAATTGCAGAAAAGCTCAAAGACGATCAGCAGCGCGTGACTGCGCAGCGAGGCCTCCATTCCGAAGAACGCTGTGAAAACATCATTGAAAAAATCGGGGACATACTGGAAAGTGCTCCAGCCGGAGGCAGCAATCAGCAGCGAGAGAAGTCCCACGATGAACGCCGCAGCATACCACACGGCGGAAACGATGAGCTTGGAGATGAGCAGCTGATGGAGGCTCACCGGCAGCGTCAGCGTGAGATAGCCCTCGTCCTTGAGCACGTGGTCGCGCCAGCGGACGGCGGAGAGCACCAGCGGCGCAAACGCCAGCGCAAAGAGGCCCATCACAAAGCCGGTGACCAGAAGCACGCCGATGAGCTGTAAGAGCCAGGGAATGTGCCCGCCGTTCAGGAGCAACTGAGAAAAACGCATCAGCGCCGTCAGAGCCAGCATTCCAAGAAAGACCGGCCACATGATGCGGCTCGTTGCACGGAATTCATGTTTGATCAGTTTGCTCAGCATCTGAATACCTCCCGGAAGAGCTCGTCAACGCTCTTGCCCTTTTCATCTCGAATGGTCTCCACGCTCTCGTGGAGCATGACCTGCCCCTCGCGCAGGAACACGACCTCGTCAAGGATCTGCTCGACGTCGGCGATCAGGTGCGTGGAGATGATGACCGCTGCGTCCTCGCTGTAGTTGCCGATGATCGTGCGCAGGATGTAGTCACGCGTCGCGGGGTCGACGCCGCCGATGGGCTCGTCAAGGAGATAGAGCTTGGCGTCGCGGCTCATCGTCAGGATGAGCTGCGTCTTCTCGCGCATGCCTTTGGAGAGCGTCTTAATCTTCTGTGTGCGGTCAAGGCCGAGGTTCATCAGCATCGCTTCGGCCACGCCGCGGCGGAAGTCCGAATAAAAGTCACCGTAGTAGTCAAGCGCCTGCGCGATCGTCATCCAGCCAGGCAGCGTGTTTCGGTCGGGCAGGTACGAGACGATGGCCTTCGTTGCGCGGCAGGGGGCCTTGCCTGCGATCAGAATTTCGCCCGACGTCGGCGTCAGAAGGCCGTTGGCGAGCTTGATGAGCGTCGTCTTGCCGCTGCCGTTGGGGCCGAGCAGGCCCACGATGCGCCCAGGTTCGATTGTGAGATCGATGCTGTCGAGCACCGTTTTGGCGCCGTAATTTTTCGTGAGCGCCTTGCATTCAAAAATACTCATTCTTCCTCCTCCTTAGCTCCCTGAATGAGAGCTATGACTTCGTCTCTCGTGCAGCCGAGCGTTTTCATCGAGTGGAGAAATTCTCCCACGCGCTCGTCCGCAATGCGGAGCTTGGCATTTGTGATCATGTTTTCATTTTCCGTGACGAACCGTCCCGCCGTGCGCTGGGAAAACACCAGACCGTCGCGTTCGAGCTCGGATAGCGCGCGCTGGACCGTGTTGGGGTTGACGCCCGCCTCCACCGCAAGCTCTCGCACGGAGGGGAGCTTTTCTCCCGGCGCGTAGATGCCGGAGACGATGGCCTCCGTCAACCGCTGTGTCAGCTGGGAGTAGATCGGCTGGTCATTGCGGAAGTTCCAGTCCATAGTGATCCTCCTTGTGTATCACTGTATTAAGTAATTAGTACAATAATACATCAAGCGGCATTTGTCAATAGCCGGACGCAAAAAAGATCAAAAAATTTCGCGGCAGAAAAAAGCCGCGAAATTGACATAAAATCCTAAAACAAATGTTGCATTTCGGGAAAAATGTGGTATCATAAATTCGAACAAATGTTGGAAGGGGCGCACAAGATGGAAAAACTGTCCAGAATGCAGCAGCGCGTATACGATTATATAGCAGAGAGCATCGCCGAACACGGCTATGCCCCCTCTGTGCGCGAAGTCGGTGAGGCGCTGGGACTCAAGTCACCCTCCACGGTCCACTTCCATATCAAGCACCTGCAGGAGATGGGGCTCATTGAGAAGAGCGCGGGCAAGGGCCGTGCCATCACGCTCAAAAAGCAGCTGCAGGCCGTTCCCGTTGCGCCGCAGCCT
>OGOK01001755.1_pt1 | contig 14054 bp, 18 predicted proteins | sample 1552661 | NCBI WGS metagenome assembly OGOK01 (sample SAMEA2580172, study PRJEB22360) | human gut metagenome | biome: human gut; feature: human-associated habitat; material: faeces | place: Denmark | collected 2008/2010
GCCTCGAGCAGAACCTGCTCTCCATCGTCTTTGACTACGACGAAAACGGCATCCGGCATCTGCGGGAAGTCAAGCTGTGGGAGGTCTCCGTCGTTACCTGGGCCATGAACCCGGAGGCGACGATCCCCGACTACAAGCAGGCCACCGACGCTGCGGAGGACTACGGTGACGATTACGACGATACCCCGCCTTGGGAGGACGAGGACGAAACGGAAAGCGAGGGCGAGGAATGAGATTTACCAACAGCCCCTATGAGGGCTTTATGAAAGAAAAAAGCTACTTCAGGGGCGTTCCGCCCAGCCTGCCGCCCAAAGGCTCCCGCTGTGATGGCTGCCCCTACTGGCGCGGGATCGGCTGCGTGTTCTGCTACCGGGAACAGCTCAAGCCAAAGACGGGAGAGAAAAATGAGCCGTGAACTGACCCGGCAGGAAAAGGCGGAGATCCGCAAGCTGGTGACAAAGTGGTGCGCCAACTACGATAAAGACTATGGCTGCTTGCCGCTGGACTGTCCCTGCTATATGCTGGGGAAATGCTGGACAGGGGCATATTGCCGCTATTTCCGTTCGGCGGTGCTGCCCCTTGATCCTGTGCTGGAAAGGTCGCTGACCGTGGAGCGTATCACAGAAACCCGGCCTTGCCCGGTATGCGGCAGGGCTTTCCTCCCGGATGGGCGGCAGCGGTACTGCTCCCCGGTCTGCGCCGGGGCTGCCCTGCGGGAGCAGAAGCGGGCATATATGCGCCGCAAGCGGAGGTAGCGCGTGGAAAAATAGCCCCGGAAAACGCCTGTATTTACAAGGCTTTTCCGGGGCGCTTTTGGGGTGGGCGGTATGTTTTCCCGTCCGCCCCTGTTTTCGCAGAAATACTTTCCACATCCAAGCAACAGGACTTTGGGACATTTTGTCCCGAAGTCCCGGCTGAAAGGAGGACTTATGCCTAAATATTATGAGATCAGCGAGGCGGCGGCAAAGCGGGCAAAGGACATGAACAGCTATTCCGACTATGCCCCCGGCTCGGCCACAGCGGGCTACCGGGCGATGGTGGATGAAGCCTATGCGCTGGCAGAGAAACAAAAGGCGCAGGTCGATCCCATGTACCATGATAAGATCGACACCCTCGTTGACCGCTATGCCCGCAGGCTGGCGGAAAACCTCAATGAACGCAACGCCATTGACGCCCGTGTGCCGTCCATTCTGATCACCGGGGGCGGCAATTTCCCTGTGGCGAAAAAGGCCAAGCAGAACGCCGCCCGGGATCGCAACTACGGCGAGTATGCCGAAATTGAAAAGCTGCTGGACAAGATCCGCTCCACAGGCCGGGGCGGTATCAGCGCCGACGATGACCTCGCCGTGGAAAAGCTCACAAAAAAGCTGGAGGGGATGGAGTCCCAGCAGGCCGTGATGAAGGTAGTCAATGCCTATTACCGCAAGCACAAGACGCTGGAGGGCTGTCCCGAGCTGACGGCGGAACAGGTAGAAAAGGTCAAGGCGTCCATGTCCCAAGACTGGCGCAAAGACCCCGTTCCGTTTCCGTCCTATCTGCTCACCAACAATAACGCCAACATCCGCCGGGTGCGCCAGCGCATTGAGGAGCTGAGCCACAAGGCGGAGTTTGTTGGCTGGACATTCCCCGGTGGGGAGGTCAGGGTCAATGAGGCAGAGAACCGATTGCAGCTCATTTTTGCGGATAAGCCGGACGCCGACACCCGGCAGGCGCTCAAAAGCGAGGGCTTCAAGTGGGCGCCCAGCCAAGGGGCATGGCAGCGGCAGCTCAATCAGAACGCCATCCGTGCCGCCGCAAGGCTGGACTTCCTGCGCCCGGAGGACGGCAAAAGCCCCTATCAGCTCCAGCCGTTTGTGAAAAGAGAAAACAAAGAAATGTCTCGATGATGGGAGGTGTACTATGGACAAAAATCAAGGCTATGCTATTTTGAAGGCGGTCATGCTGGAAAATGGGCGGGGATTTGCATTGGGCGAGCATCCCACCGCGCCATCCCGCTATGTCACATGGGCCTGCTATGATGACAAGGACGGCCAGCGGCAGTATGAATGGGGTCACTATGGAAATGACCGCACCGCGATGGAACAGGATTTCACAGACCGGGTGCAGGACTATCAGCGTATTTATAACGTCGGGATCAGGCAGACCGAGGCTCCCGGCCTTTACAAGTATTATTCGACCCAGCGGCCTGTGGACATCGGGACATTCCCGAAGCCGCCCTATAACAAGCCGGATGAAATTTTCAATTATGATCAGCGCGTCCCGGTGGAAAATGGCTCGTTCTTGGCTTGGGGCTATCTTACCTATACCCGCCCGCTAACGGAAAAACAGGCATCCTACTATGAGCTGCGTCCTGCGCCTGATAATCCCGACAGGCCCCGTCCGATTGCCGAGCAGATGAAAAATGCGGCAAAGTTGGCGGAGGCAGATCGCGGCTCGGAGGCTCCGGCTCCCCAACGGAGGCAGCCTGACCGTGGCGATAGATAAGGAGGTGCGTATATGGAAAAGAAACGTGAACAGGAATTGTCTGTACTGGAGGTGCTGCGCCTGCACCGTGAATTTCATTTGCCGCACCCTGTTCCGGCAGACGAACAGGAAAAGCCGCTGGATAAGGTAAAGGAGCCGCCCCGCGCCTGCCCAAGCGCCGCAGCCGGGAGCGTGAGGAGCGATGACAAAGAAACGCCGCCGTCCGATCCATCTTCATGTGATGGTGTCGGAGGCGGAGCAGGCTCTGATTCAAGAACGTATGGCGGAGGCTGGCATCCGTAATATGGGAGCCTATATGCGGAAAATGGCCCTGAGTGGGTATGTGCTTCATGTTGACCTTTCGCCTGTTCGTGAGCTGGTTTCGCTCCAGCGGCGCTGCTCCAACAATCTGAACCAAGTGGCAATTCAAGCCAACACCTACGGCGCGATTTATCCCGAAGAACTCGCGGCCTTGCAGCGGGACTATGCCGCTTTGTGGGGGCCGCTGTCTGATCTCTTGAAACAGCTCTCCGCGCTGGTAGAGCTCTGACCCATCCGGGGAGTGGTTGATACCGCTCCCCGGCTTTTTCTACTTCGGGACAAAGTGTCCCAAAGTAAAAATACTGTTTGCCGGAAGGAGGGATTTTTACGGCGACCACCTACATCCGCCCTTATAAAACAGCGGCGGGAAAAAGTGCAATTCAAACGATGGAGGATCGTTTCACCTATGGCCTGAACCCGGAAAAGCTGGGAGCCGTATCTTCCTATCTCTGCGATCCGAACACGGCTCCCGCCGAGTTTCTTCTGGTAAAAAGTCAATACCTTGCAGAGACAGGCCGGGCCGTATCTCGCGGGGCACTGTTCTTTCAGATCCGGCAGGCGTTTCTGCCCGGGGAGGTTACGGCGGAAGAAGCAAACCGTATCGGTTATGAAACGGCGATGCGCTGGACAAAGGGAAAGCATCAATTCTTTGTCTGTACGCATACCGATAAGGCCCATATCCACAATCACATTTATTTTAATGCAACGGCCTTTGACCGCTCCCGGAAATTTCATAATTTTATTGGTTCGTCCTTTGCCCTGCGGCGGCTCTCTGACCGCGTGTGCATCGAACATGAATTGTCTGTTATCCAAAATCCGCGCCAGCACAGCAAGGGCCGCTTTCTTCACTATGGCCAGTGGATCGGGGAAAAGCCGCCCTCTGCCAAGCAGCGGGTGCGGCTGGCTGTTCTCGCCGCTTTGGAGAAAAAGCCCACGGACTTTGCCGACTTTCTTCGTCTCATGGAGGAGTCCGGCTTTGCCGTAAAACAGGGGCGCGGCGGTGTCATCTCATTCCTTGCGCCCGGACAGGAAAAACCGACCCGGCTCCGGGCTTCCACACTTGGAGCCGGATTTGACCCGGAGGACATCAAGGCGGTAATTGCTGGGGAACGTCCGCTCCCTGAACTACCAGAGGAGCCCACGGTTCCGCCACGGCGAGTTAATCTCATCATCGACATTCAAGAGCGTATGGCCCAGGGCAAAGGCCCGGCCTATGAACGATGGGCCAAGGTCTACAACCTAAAACAGATGGCTGCCGCGCTCCAGTATTTGCAGGAGCATCATCTGACAGACTATGCGGCGCTGACGGCCCGCACCGAGGCTGCTGTGGATCACTTTCACAAGCTGTCTGACGAGCTCCGCACAACGGAGGAGGCTCTTTCCAAAACCTCGGAGCTGATGGCTGCCACGGTGGACTATGCCAAGACCCGCCCGGTGTTCGATGGGTACAAGGCTGCGCGGTACAGCAAAAAGTATCTGGCCCAGCACGAAGCGGAGCTTGCCACTTACCGGGCGGCAAAGGATACTATGAACACCATACTGAACGGCGCAAAACTCCCTAAGATTGAAGCACTAAAAAATTCCCGCCGTGAGCTGGCGGGACAAAAGAAAGCGCTTTATGCAGAATACCGGGAGGCCCAGCGGCAAATGCGGGAGGCCGTGGCAATAAAAGCGAACATTGATCATCTGCTCGGCATAACAGACGAGCGTGAAAATAAGGCCCAGGAACGATAGTGACGGGCCGCAGACTACGGTGCAACGCACCGGGACTTTGGGACAATTTGTCCCGAAGTACAGCGGGTTTGGGGAGCTCCCCAACAAGCATTTTTGCGGGCCCTGCGCCCTGCAAAAATTTCGGAGTGTGGCCACACCCGAATTGCTTGCCAAAACGCGCAACCCGCAACATGGCGCAAAAAACGGAGGTTACGCTTTCTTTTACGTTTCCTCCGTTTCTTTCGATGCTTTCATCGCTTGGATTGTAGCTTCAACGATTTTCAATTCTCTTTCGTCCAAAGCGTTCAACATGGCATCAATCCGCTTCCTGCACTCGCTCCCGCTATTCTGGGACGGGTAAAAGTATTGATCCACCGATATATCAAACATTGTGACCATCTGATAAAAGGTGTTGAGGCTGGGGTGTTGGCCGTCATTCTCATTATACATGATAGTGCGTGGAGCCCGGTCAACAATATAAGCCAGTTGCTCCTGCGTCATCCCGGCGGCTTCCCGTGCCCGCTTGATGGCGAGCCCTATATCGCGAAAATCAAATCGTCGTTCATCTCTCTCAATCTTCATAATATCACCTAATGTAATTTTACATTTCAGGTATCGTTATTTGAACGAGTGTATATTTCATAATACCGACTATTTAATTTCACTTTCCGATATTGAGCTTTGGACCGATGTAAAGTAGAATATATATTAAAGTTCCGATTTCTTTCCGCAAGTAAAATTGATAAATAATTGAAAGTTGAGTGCTACACTCAATTATTAGGAGGTGCGTAAAGTGGAATCAAAAATACTGATTGCTGATGATGAAAGCGACATTGTTTCTATGCTCGGCAGCTTTTTTGAAAGCAAGGGCTTTCGTGTCCTGCCCGCTTTCAATGGTGCAGAAGCACTAAAGCAAGTGGAAAAACAACCGGATATTATTTTGCTTGACATCAATATGCCCGGAACAGACGGGTTAGAAGTTTGCAAGCGTATCCGCGATCACATATCCTGCCCAATCCTTTTTTTGACTGCTCGAATCGAAGATACAGATAAGGTAAAAGGCTTTACTGTTGGTGGCGATGATTACATTGTGAAGCCCTTTTCACTTGTGGAACTTGAAGCGCGGGTGCGTGCTCATCTGCGCCGGGAGGCACGACACAATTTTGAAGCACAAGTCAAGTTTTCCGGTGATTTGACGATTGACTATTCAGAACGTTGCTTGTTCTTTGGCGATAAGCGTGTCGGTCTTGCAAAAAAGGAATTTGATATTGTGGAACTGCTTTCTCAAAATCCAGGACAGATCTTTGATAAAGAACGGATTTATGAGCGTATTTGGGGTTATGACAGCGAGGGCGACAGCAGCGTTGTGGCAGAGCATATCCGCAGGATACGGACTAAAATTGCTGCATATACCGACCATATGTATGTTGAAACGGTTTGGGGGTGTGGATACAAATGGGTCAAGTAAATTGCCGCAAGCACTATTTATCTCTCCGAAAAAGCCTTGTTCTCTATGTAATTGCCTTTGTTGTACTCGCAGTCTTTCTATCCGTAACGACTTTTTCGATCTGTGGTAGTGCTGCCGAAGGTATCAGAGCATCTTATCCCCCGTCCGGCGAAAAATATTATTTGACGAATGAGCAGGGGAAACAGTTGGGCGACGGCGCTTACATCGGGACAGTGCCCGTCCCGATGTCTAAAGAGGACGAGCGTACCATTGCGCTACTGGAGAAACTTCCCATTGTTGCAACTCCTATCTATTCTGCATTCTGTATTATCGCTGCTGCGCTGCTGTTTTACAGAAACAGGCTGAAAAAGCCGCTTGTGGAACTGCGGACTGCTTCTGAAAAAATAGCGAACAATGACTTGGACTTTTCAATCGACTATGATAACAACGATGAATTGGGACAGCTTTGCGCGTCCTTTGAAATCATGCGGACAACCCTTGCGGACAATTTCTCTAAAATGTGGCGGCAAGTTGAAGAACGAAAAGCACTCAACGCCGCTTTTGCTCACGATTTGCGTACCCCTCTAACAGTACTAAAAGGCTATAACGAAATGCTGCAAACCAGCGACAATTCCCAAACGATGGAAACCGCCGCCACAATGGGAAAGCATATTTCCCGTATGGAAAACTATGTAAGCAGTATGAGCAACATTAGGCGTATGGAAGATACGCAGCCAGAGTACAAGTTGATTGACTTACAACCGTTGGTATCTTCTTTGTATGACAGTGCAAAAATCATTTGTACGAAAAACGGAAAAGAGTTGATTTTACAAAATGACATATCTGTTTTGCAACTTTCTCTTGACAGTGCATTTATCTCACAGGTATGCAACAACTTGATTTCTAACGCTGTGCGGTATGCCCGGACTTTAGTAACAATATCTTTCACCTTGCATGACAACGGTTTGCTGCTTTCCGTATCGGACGATGGGAATGGTTTTGATAAAGACAGCCTACAAAAAGCTGCAAATCCGTACTTCACAAGGGAAAGCAATCATTCCGAGCATTTCGGACTTGGGTTATATATTTGCAAGCTGCTTTGTGAACACCATAACGGCTATTTGCAAATTCGGAATACCGTCAACGGAGCGAATGTATCTGCCTATTTCAAATCTCCCACTTTGTAGATAAAAAGTAGATATTTCCCCTTTATACTCTCCATGAAAACACATGGAGAGTATTTTTATTGCTCCCTATGGAGAAAGGAGCGTTTTTTATGGAATTAAAGACAATCGGTCTGACAAAAAAGTTCGGCTCTAAAACGGCTGTGAACGCCTTGAACATCACCTTGACAAATGGCGTTTACGGTTTGCTGGGCGCAAATGGCGCAGGAAAAACAACGCTTATGCGGCTACTCTGCAATATTCAAACGCCTACTTCCGGCAAAATCCTGCTGAATGGCAGGAACATTGTTGAACTGGGTGAGAAATATCGAAACCTCTTAGGCTACTTGCCGCAGCACTTCGGGTATTACCCCGACTTTTCGGCGTATGACTTTTTGATCTACGTTTCGGCTCTGAAAGGATTGGACGAAAAGGCGGCGCGTAAGAAGTCAAAAGAGTTGCTGGAAGCAGTAGACTTATCGAGGGAAAGTAAGCACAAAATCAAAACTTTTTCGGGAGGCATGAAACAGCGTTTAGGAATTGCACAAGCCATGCTCAATGACCCCCGCATTTTGATTTTAGACGAGCCAACGGCAGGGCTTGACCCGAAAGAGCGCGTCCGTTTCCGCAATTTGATCAGCGCCTTTTCCAAAGACCGCATTGTAATTCTGTCTACGCATATTGTTTCCGATGTGGAGTTTATTGCAGAGGAAATCATTATGATGAAATCCGGTCAGATCATTCATTTTGGAAATCCGCAGGAGATTACTTCTGAAATCGACGGTCAAGTATGGGAATGTACGGTTCCGACTGCCTATGCGGAAAAATACGCGGCTGCCTACAATACAAGCAATCTGCGTAACATCAGCGGAAATCAGACAATCTTACGGATTATTGGAGATCGTCCGCCTATGGAAAATGTGGTAAGGGTGCAGCCTACTTTGGAAGATTTGTACCTGTTCTATTTCAAAGGGGGTTGTGAAGAATGAAAAAACTAATTCTTTTTGAACTGCGAAAAGTATTTTCAAAGCGTTTATCTTTGATTGTTCTGGTTGGAATACTTCTGTTTTCTGTCTTGATTTCCTTTTCTACCTATCAAAACAAATATGCTTTTGACGGTGTAAGTGCGGAAGGTTCAGGTAAAACGGCAGTAGAAATCGACAAGGAAATTGCCGCGAAATACGAGGGAATATTGACCGACGAAAAAGTACAGCAAATGATGAATGACTTTGCGCCGACCCATGATCTGCATGGTCTCAATGCGATGTACCTGTATCAAAACGCTACACAATCCGCCGCCTTTTCCCGATTTTCTGATAAAGAGGGAAATTGGAACGGATTAAGTGTTTCGGATGTGTTCGGTAATGAAGAAATCAAAATTGGCTATGTAGATGGTTGGCTTTCAACAAGTAAAAACATGGTGCGGGTTTTTATCGTGCTTGCTCTTGCGGTTATCATCATGCTTGCTCCGATTTTCTCCGGAGAGTATGAAGGCGTTGACAATATCATATTGACAAGCAAATACGGCAAAACCAAATGCGCTACTGCAAAGGTAGCAGCAGGTATTCTTACCGCCATTCTCACTACCGCGCTGGTTGCGGCTTTTAACTTGCTTCTTGCTCTTATCTTTTACGGAACGGAAGGGCTGGATTGTAGTATTCTATTCGCTCCCAGCGACTATGCAGAGGGGTTCATTCCTTTCAATATCACTTGTGGAACGTTGCTAAAATATCAAATCCTTTTGGCGTTTACCTGTACTCTCAGCGTAACGGGAATTACGCTGCTTATATCTGCAATCAGTAAAAATCAGATTGTAGCTTTCGTTGCGTCTATGGCAATTTTTCTTTTTCCGGTTTTGCTGCCAATCACAGAAGCAAATCCGTTGTTCCGCTTGATTGGGCTTTTCCCTTTGTATCATGTGCAAGCCGTTTCGCTCTTATCAGTGGAACAAATGAGTAACGGTATGTTGTATGCGGTGTGGGCAATCCCAACAGCACTGCTCTTTTTAGGAATTGGCGCAGTTATATCTCGCCGCGTATTTGCAAAACACCAAGTTTCATAAATCATTCGCACAGAGCCGCTAATAGCAGATTTGCGCGAAGTTAGAGAACAGCGGCCTTGAAATATCAAAATCAAAGCCGCCGTTTTCTTTTTTGAAATATTAAGAATACGGGGGGTGTGTTAAAGTCGCCCTTTTTTAAGGATACGGCGGTGTCCAGGAGGTATCGTCGTGGCCTTTTTCCATCCCCCTAACCTGTCAAAAAAAGCTCATCCACCGAACAGGAGCAGTTCGGCGGTGGATGCGAAATTTGGCAGTATATAAGTGAATTTGTCGTTTCACGCGCTTGCGTGGCCTTGTGCTACGCAGGCGCATTTTGTTTGTCCGGCTTCTGGACACTTTGTCCAGAGGTGCGGGGCGGCTCCCCTGGGTGCCGCTCTCCGCCAGCTTCCCATTTTGTTTCCGCTCAACCCATCAACCGAAACAAAATGGAGGACAAGCTATGACAACGATCAATCTGAAAGATTTTTATTATTGGTACTTAACGGACGAGCTGGTGGAGGTGCCTGACGAGGTAGCGGAGGAACTCATGGCCAGCAAGCGGCGCGAGGCCGCCCATGCGGAACGGGTACGCTACAACAAGGCTTATTATTCCCTGGATTGTGACGACGGGATCGAATACTCCGCCTGCCTGCACGAGCCCAGCCCCCAGGAGCTCATGGATCGCAAGGAGCTGTTTTTCCGGCTGTGGAACGCCCTTAACTCTCTGCCGGAGATCCAGGGCCGCCGGGTGGACGCTCATTTGATCCTTGGAAAGAGCTACCGTCAGATCGCCCGCGAGGAGGGCGTGGACAAGAGTGCCGTCCGCTGCTCCGTGAAATGCGGGATTGAGGGCATGAAAAAATATTTGCAGGAAAATTTCTAAGTTACCATCTCCATTCACCCCTCTTTTTCTGGTGGTATGTGAGAGGAGGTTTTCTCTCCGCAAAGGAGGCGCGGGGGCCGCAGGCCACCGCCCCCCCCTTTGTGGGGGAGCGCCGTTGCCGAGGATGGCTGGCTTTTGACGGGGCAAGAAAATGAGCGCGGCGCTCCCCGCCATTTATGAAAGTGAGGGAGAACAGAATGGACTATGATCCTATGTTGGTTGCTATGCTGTCCCAGCCGTGGAGCAACAATGCCTGCCGTGGCTACGTCATCTACGCGATGGAGAACTGCGGGTTTTCTCCCAACGACATCCGGCGCGTGGTGGCGGAGCTCTATGAGGTTTTCGATATCCGCAGTCTGGAAGAGGCCCAGCAGCACTTTGAGGAAAGCCCTTACTGACTTCTGGACAAAGTGTCCAGAGGTACATATCCGGCCAAAGGCCAGCACTTCGCGGTGCTGGCCTTTGCTATGTTTCAACACATTTTATCATTGTATGGGAGGGATTTTATGCAGGCGCAGGTCAAATATGAAAGTGAAATCAAAACGGCTGTTCTCGGAGATCGGACGATCACCGTTAAGAATGTTACCCCCATTTACCCGCCGCAGGAACGGGACAAGCGAAACCGCGAAATTGAGCGGCGGCTGTTCGATGTGTTCGTAAAGTACGCCGGACAGCGGAGGTAATTCAGAGTCATCCTTGTTGTAAGGGGGCACCAGAGGTATAATATAATTGTAGGTTGGCTCCCGTTTAACCGAAGGGAGCTAATTATGGATAATAGAATAGATGCGATTTATGGGCGGCAGTCGATTGACAAAAAGGACAGTATCAGCATTGAAAGTCAGTTTGAATTTTGCCGTTACGAATTGAAAGGCGGTGAGGGCCGGGAGTACAAAGATAAAGGTTACTCCGGCAAGAACATTGAACGCCCGGACTTCCAGCGGCTTTTGCAGGACATCAAGCTGGGACTTATCAAGCGGGTGATTGTTTACAAGCTGGATCGGATCAGCCGTTCCATTGTGGACTTCGCAAAGCTCATGGAATTGTTCAAGCAGTACGATGTGGAGTTTGTGTCCTGTACGGAAAAATTTGATACCTCTACCCCAATGGGCCGGGCGATGCTCAATATCTGTATTGTGTTCGCCCAGCTTGAACGGGAAAGCATCCAGATGCGTGTGCAGGACGCTTTTTATTCCCGGTGTACCAAAGGCTACTATATGCGGGGCCGGACGCCATACGGTTTTGACACGGAGCCCATCGTCATGGACGGGATCAAGACAAAAAAGCTGGTGGAAACCCCGGAAATGGATTTTGCCGAGCTGATGTTCCAAATGTACGCGGAGCCGGGCAATTCCTACGGCGACATAACCCGGTACTTTGTCAAGAACTCTATCAAGGTCTATGACAAAGCGTTGCAACGGGCCTTTATTTCAAAATTGCTGAGAAATCCCGTCTATGTCCAGGCAGATATGGACATCTACGAATATTTCAAGGCCCAGGGCGTAAAAATCGAAAGCCCCCCGGAAATGTTCACGGGGGACAATAGCTGCTATCTTTACCAGGGCCGGGAGGGTGAAGAACAGATCCTTGTGATTGCGCCCCACCAGGGGCGCATCCCATCCCAGCTCTGGCTGGCTGTTCAGCGTAAGCTCTCGCAAAACACGACATTCCAGAATGGTCGCAAATGCCATCATACCTGGCTGGCCGGGAAAATCAAGTGCGGACGCTGTGGCTATGCGCTGACTGCCTTAAAAGCTCAAAACGGCGTTGTTTACCTGCGGTGCAAACAGCGGGCGGATAACGGGAGCTGTGAGGGGGCCGGTACGCTGACGGCGCAAAGTATGGAGTCCTTTGTGTACGGCGAGATGGTGGCGAAAATGCGGAAGTATCACACGCTGAAAGGCGGTAAGGAACAAAGCTATAACCCCAAACTGACCGCCGCCCGCGTTGCCCTTGCAAAGACGGAAAGTGAGATTGAGAAACTTCTGGACACTTTGTCCGGCGCAAACCCGCTGCTCCTGCAATACGCAAACAATAAGATCGAGGAGCTGGACGCGGAACGGCAAAAGCAGTTAAAGCTGGTGGCCGATCTCACCGCTAACTCTGTTTCTTCCTCGCAGGTCGATAGCATAACGGGATATTTAAGCCATTGGGAAGATGTGAGCTTCGATGACAGGCGGCGCGTCCTCGACACGCTGGTTTCTAAAGTTGAAGCCACTCGCACCGAGCTTGCTATTGAATGGAAGATCTAAACCTTTTCACTTTGCATTGTACCCTTGTCAAGAACGCTTAGCTATAAAGAAGTACTATAACGAATTGTTCCTAAAAATGTGGAAACAGAAAAGGAAAGCGGTATGAAAAATGAATCCCAATATGGTCTGCTGCTATTGCAGCGGTATCTGTATGAGCATACAGATGACCAGCATCCGGCTTCTGTGGCGGATATTCTTGCCTTCTGGCAGGAGCATGGCATTCAGGCGGGGCGCAAGAGCGTATATTCCGCTATTGAAGTCTTGCAAAGCAACGGTATGGACATCGTCTGCGTCAAAAGCACCCAGAATCGATACTTCGTGGGGGAGAGACTGTTTGAGCTGCCGGAGCTGAAGCTACTGGTGGACGCGGTAGAATCCTCCCGCTTCATTACGGCCAAAAAGAGCGAGCGGCTTATTGGAAAGCTGGGTAAGCTCACCAGTGAATCTCATGCCCGCCAGTTGGATCGGCATATCTATATGGAAGGTACCGCCAAACCGGAGAATGAGTGTATTTATTACAGCGTGGATGAGATCCATAACGCCATTCAGGATAAACGGCAGATCACCTTTCAGTATTACGAATACACCCCGCAGAAAGAAAAGATACTCAAGCATAACGGTTACCGCTATCAGTTCAGCCCGTATGCCCTTATCTGGAGCCGGGATTGTTATTACGCAGTGGGCTGGTCGGAAAAGCACGGGAAGCTGGCACAGTTCCGAGTGGATCGAATGGTGGCTGTGGAATCATCCGACCAGGCGGCTGTTTGTATGCCGGACTTCGACCCGGCTGAGTATGTGCGGAAAATATTCGGAATGTACCCGGACGATCTGTGTACGGTGGAGCTGCTGTGCGAGAACGAGGTCATGCGCAGCGTAATAGACCGCTTTGGCGAAGAAGTCTCAACGGTGACAGCAGATGACGGCCACTTCAAGGCCATCGTGGAGGTAGCACCCAGTCCACCGTTTTTTGCATGGGTGTTCACCTTCTGCGGCAAGATCCAAATCCTCGGCCCCGCAGAGGTGCTGGACGAAATGCGCGGCATGGCTGCATGGCTGCAATGATTCAGCAGAGGTGTTCCTCACGGGGAACACCTCTGTTTTCTCATCTTGTAAATCGAACAAGTGTTTGCTATACTGACAGTGTTCTCAATCGAGAGAACACACGAGGAGGTGAAACGTGTGGAACAGACCTTTGGCAGCTTCCTTCGGGAGAAGCGTATAGCGCGCGGCCTGACGCTCCGAGGCATGGCGGCAAAGCTGGGCCTGTCGCCAGTCTATATGAGCAACATTGAGAATGACCGCCGTGCGGCTCCTTCGCAGGAATATCTGGAACGGATGGCCATGCTGCTGCAGTTGGATAAGCCAGAACGGGAATGGTTGCTTGACCTTGCAGCAAAATCCAAGCAAAATCGGGTATCCGCAGACCTTCCGGACTACATCATGGATCGGGAGATCGTCCGGGCCGCGCTCCGCACGGCGAAGGAGGCAGACGCCACAGACCAGGAGTGGCAGGAATTTATCGACCGGATCACCCAGCGCGCAAAGAAATCCAAAGAGGGCGGTGAAATAGACGCATGAAAAAAGCATATTACCGCGAACAGGCGCTGGAGCGGATCGCCCGCGATGTGATCACCGCCTATGACCCCAATCTCTATTATGGCGTTCCCAGAATGATCCCTATCGAGGATATCATCGAAGCACAGGGGATCACGCTGGAATATCAGTGCCTGCGGAAAACCGGGTGTGTCTTGGGCGAAACGATTTTTGATGATGG
>OGOK01001767.1_pt1 | contig 13986 bp, 16 predicted proteins | sample 1552661 | NCBI WGS metagenome assembly OGOK01 (sample SAMEA2580172, study PRJEB22360) | human gut metagenome | biome: human gut; feature: human-associated habitat; material: faeces | place: Denmark | collected 2008/2010
CCCGGACAAAGTATCTTCAAAAATTCCTGTTGTTTTTCAGGAAAAATTAGATATTTTTGTCTGGCATGAAAAATATTAATTTCAAATATCTATACCGACGCACCGAACAATTGCTGATGGTTCCGGAGACTGTATGGCCGGAAGCCCTGAACGAAACTAATTCCGGAAAGGAATTGTATCGGAATTATCTGATTCCCATTACTATGGTTATCTCGATAATGGTTCTGTTGATCAATTTGATCAATTATAATTTTTGGCAAGCTACCGGTCTGACAATCATTAATCTGATAGCAATGCTCATCGGTAACTGGTTCGCCTATCTGATTACACGGGAATATTTGTGCCGGAAACTCTCTTTCGATACGAACCTGGCCTTAAATCTGACCGTATACAGTGGAGTGATTTTCATTATTTTTCATAGTATTGGAAATGCTCTGGGAAATATTTTTCTAGGCCAACTTTTTACGTTGCTCAGTTTTACTTTTATACGGACGCTTTACAAAGGACTTGGCCAAATCCCCCGATTGCATCCGGGCCAGAAAACCAATATTCTCGTCATCAGTTCACTGGCGATTATTTGTATTCCAGTCATTATCAATCAACTTTTGATGATCATCTTTGGAATTTCTGCTTTCAATATTTAATTTTTCAGTTTATGCCTAACGAAGTCAATATACGAAACAAACGAGCCTCCTTCGACTACGAATTTCTCGAAGAATATAATGCCGGCATCGTACTTACCGGTACCGAAATTAAATCTATCCGGGCCGGGAAAGCCAGTCTGGTAGATTCCTACTGCTTTTTTAACCGGGGAGAGTTGTGGGTAAAAGGGATGCATATCGCCGAATACAAACTAGGGACTTATTACAATCACGAAGAAAAACGGGAACGAAAACTACTGCTCACTCACAAAGAGCTGATCAAACTGCAACGTAAAGTGAAAGAATCCGGCCTGACCATCGTACCGGTGAAAGTTTTCCTCAACGAAAAAGGATACGCCAAACTCCGGATCGCCCTGGCTAAAGGCAAAAAGGAATTCGACAAACGGGAAAGCCTGAAACTGAAAGATGCCAAGAAAGATATGGAGAGGGCGATGAAAAGGTAAAAGGCTAAAAGCTATAGGCTAAAGGCTGTAGGCTAAAGGCTGTAGGCTAAAGGCTGTAGGCTAAAAGCTATAGGCTAAAGGCTGTAGGCTAAAAGCTATAGGCTAAAGGTTATTCGAGGAGATAAAAGAGAGAGGTTAAAAAGTGGGGAGATAGAAGTTGAGAGAAAGGGCTGTAACCGTTATAACTGAAAAAACAAAGGATAGACTTGAATACTAAAATTCTGATAAACAATGAAAAACACAATTATTTTACTGACCATGCTATTATTCAGCGGTATTGGATTTGCACAGGAAAGCAACAACGGCAAACAGTTGTGGGCAAAATCTTTTCTGAACGAAAAGGCACCGGAACTAACCGTAGAAACCTGGATTTCTAAAAAACCCGATACTGAGGGAAAATTCGTCATCATCGACTTTTGGGCTACCTGGTGTGGCCCCTGCCGGAAAGCAATTCCCGAGCTCAACGAGATTGCCAAAGAATTTTCGAAAGATGTCGTCGTTATCGGCATTTCGGACGAACCGGTAGAAAAGATTAAAGCGATGAAAGAACCCGTTATCGAATATTATTACGGAGTAGATACTAAAAAAACAATGGACAAAATCCTGGAAATCAAAGGTATTCCCCATGTCATCATCATCGATCCGAAAGGTATTGTCCGCTGGGAAGGTTTTCCTCTGCTCGAAAATCATAAATTAACCCCCGAAGTCGTTAAAAACCTGATCGAAAAATACAAGTAAACTAAAAAGGACGATTCTATACTTTACAGATAGAGTTGTCCTTTTTCACCATACTATTGATTATATATATCCGATCCGCAAACCATTACAGCAGTTTTGTCCGGTATTCTCCCCTATAATTTTATTACGCAACAAATTCTACACACAATTTACTCCCACTTTTTACCTTTTACCTTTTACTTTTTACTTTTTATTGCCTACCTTCGCATCGTTTGTGAGTGAAAGATTTTAATCTAATATAACAACATTATGGTTCAAGGTATAAAAACAGTATCATTTGAAGAAGCTGTCAAAGTGGTGAAATCGGGCGACCGGATTCATATTCACAGTGTAGCTTGTGCACCTCAGGGTTTGATCCAGGCTTTGTGTGCCCGCGGACGTGCCGGAGAGCTGAAAAACATTAAATTGCAACATCTTCATACGGAAGGCGCTGCTCCTTATGCAGAGCAGGAATTCGAAGGTGTATTCCAGCTGGAATCGTATTTTGTCGGCCACAACGTACGGAAAGCGACTCAGGACGGTTGGGCAGACTATATTCCGGTACACCTCAGTGAAACCCAGAAATTAATCCGTATGGGGATTACTCCGGTAGATGTGGCCATGATTCAGGTATGTCCTCCGGATAAACACGGCTATGTATCTATGGGTACTTCTGTAGATGCCACCCTGGCTGCCGTTCAAACGGCTAAAACAGTAATTGCGGTGATCAACCCTAACGTGCCGCGTGCCTGGGGAGATGCCATCATCAAATTATCCGATATCGATATCTTCTGCGAAGACAACACTCCGCTGATTGAAGCTAAACCGGCACAACCATCGGAACAGGATATTCAAATCGGTAAAAATTGTGCCGGCCTGATCGAAGACGGTGCTTGTCTTCAAATGGGAATCGGAGCTATTCCGAACGCCGTATTGTCACAGCTGGGTAACCACAAAAATCTGGGGATCCACACCGAAATGTTTGCCGATGGAGTATTACCTCTTTATTATAAAGGAGTAATCAACAACCTGAATAAAAAATACGATAAAGGGAAAATCGTTTCTACTTTCCTGATGGGTTCTAAAGCGGTATATGACTTTATCGACGACAACCCGGCAGTAGCTATGATGGACGTAGGCTATACCAACGATCCTTATATCATTGCCCAGCAACCGAAAATGACTGCCATCAACTCTGCACTTTCTATCGACCTCACCGGCCAGGTAAACGCCGACTCTCTGGGATGCAAATTCTACAGTGGTTGTGGAGGACAGTTGGACTTTATCCGGGGTGCAGCAGCCAGTGAAGGAGGTAAACCGATTATCGCCATGCCGGCTATCACAGCCAAAGGGATCAGTAAAATCAGTCCGACCCTGTTGAATGGCGCCGGAGTGGTGACCACCCGTTTCGATGTGCATTATGTCGTTACGGAATACGGGGTAGCCGACCTATATGGAAAAACCTTACAGGATCGCGCTAAAGCCTTGATCCGTATTGCTGCTCCTCAATGCCAGGAAGAACTGGACAAAGCTGCATTCGAACGCTTCGGAAGTCACTTCCACTTCATTACAAAATAAAAAGTAACCTTATACAAAGAGGCTGTCCCTAAAGTATAAACTTTTTGGACGTCTCTTTGTTTTTCAACCTATTATTCGATCTTATCTTCATTGCTTTACCTATGGATTGGAATCAACTTTTATCAGCCCATCGTTATCATCCGGGAAGTACCACTTCGTTGTTTCATTCGCACGACCGTTCGCAATTTCAACGGGATTACGACCGCCTGATATTTTCATCTCCTTTCCGTCGCTTACAGAATAAAACGCAGGTATTTCCCCTTCCGGGTAATATTTTTGTTCACAACCGTCTGACTCACAGCCTTGAAGTAGCTAGTGTAGGACGTTCGCTCGGAAATAAGGTCAGCCAATTCCTGAAACAACAGCAAGTAGAGATCGAAAATCCGGAAATTCTGGAAGAAATCGGAACCATTGTCAGCACCGGTTGCCTGGCCCACGACCTGGGGAACCCTCCTTTCGGCCACTCGGGCGAAGAAGCGATTTCCTATTTTTTCAGTGAAGGTGAAGGCCTGTATTTCAAAAAATTGCTTTCCGACGAAGAATGGAATGACCTAAGCCATTTCGAAGGTAATGCCAATACCTTCCGTCTCCTGACCCACAGCTTCAACGGACGCCGCCCGGGAGGCTATACCATGACCTATACCACCCTGGCTTCTATCGTCAAATACCCCTTCGAATCGACAAAAGCCAATCCCAAAGGATTCAAATACGGTTTTTTCCAGAGTGAAAAAGACATTTTCCGGCAGGTAGCCGGGGAACTGGGAATCCGCCAGCTCGGTGACCATCCGCTGCAATATGTACGCCATCCGCTGGTATACCTTGTCGAAGCCGCTGACGATATCTGTTACCAGATTATGGATATCGAAGACTCACATAAACTACGCATACTTTCTTATGACGAAACCGTCGCTATTCTGGAAAGCTTTTATGACAAAAATGAAGACAAAGAAGATCTGAAAATCATCACCAAAACTTTCAAGACGGTTACCGACAAAAATGAACGGATTGCTTTTTTGAGAGCCGGAATCATCAATAAGCTGATCAATGCCTGTGCCGACGTATTCTGCCAGAATTACGAAGCGATCATGAAGGGTGATTTCAACAGTACCCTGATCAAACAAGTCAGCGGAACGAACAAAGAAGCCTACGATGCCTGCACCGCCTTAGCTTACGGACGAATCTACCATACGAATATGGTAACCCAGATTCAAATTGCCGGTTTCAAAATACTCGGAACCATCCTCAAAGAATATACGGATGCAGTACTGAAACCGGAAACTTACTATGCCCGGAATATCTTATCGATCATGCCCGAACAATACAAGGTCAGTAAGGAAGATTCTATGTATACAAAGATTCAGACCGTAGTGGATTACGTCTCCGGCATGACCGACTCGTATGCCCTGAATCTCTATCGCAAAATCAAGGGGATCGATTTACCGGAGATTAAATAAAATCGGGAAACTTTATATTCAACGATCCTTACGTGCTCACCCCAGCAATTCCTTTACTTTAGCCGAGATCGCTTTACCGTCGGCCAGACCGGCCAATTTTTTGGTAGCGGTGCCCATCACTTTTCCCATATCTTTGGCAGAAGAAGCACCCACTTCGGCAATGATAGCTTTCAAAGCTTCAGTCAGTTCAGCTTCATCCAGTTGTTTCGGTAAGAATTCTTCGAGCACGGCCACCTGCCCGCTCTCCTGCTCGTACAAATCTTCGCGGCCCTGTTGTCTGTAAATTTCTGCCGATTCTTTCCCCTGTTTGGCTAATTTTTGAATCAGCTTGATACATTCGGCATCATCGATCCGGTCATTGGCCCCCGGGCGGGTTTTGGCTTCCAAAATCACTTTCTTGATATTACGCATCGTCTCCAGCCGAACTTTATCGTGAGCTTTCATGGCATTTTTAATACCATCGTTTACTTGTTCTTCTATCGTCATCATCTTAATTTATTACAACACATTCAACTGATTCATCAGTCTTAAATTCAACAAGAATATCCCGCAAACTTAAAAATCATATTTTTTAATGATTCAATAGTTGATAAGGAACTGACAATTCTTAAAACTTTTATGCTTAGAATCTCATTATTAATACTGTCTTCCTTTATTTTTTTTGCAAAATTAAAATTAATATTCCAAAACTTATTCACAGTCCGCCAATAATTTAATAATTGTTATGTATCAACAAAGTTTTTTAAGACCAATGAATTCAAAAGTAAAAATTATAATGGTCATATTCAAATATGCCAAATATAAATCATAAAAATAAATATGATTGTGAGAATTCTCACAGCAATAATCTATGGCAGTATAAAAGAACGACAGACTACATCGGATGGGATAAAATGAAGGACTTTCCAGGGAATTCAAAAATCGGGGCCATTGCTTTCGTAATCGAAAATAAAGCTTATGTAGGCTTAGGCAGATCTCAACTCAACGGAACCGTCTATCTTTGTTTCGGTCATAATGCTCACGAATATAGCCGGGATGTTTATAAATTCAACCCGGAAGAGTTTCGCTTTATACCGTTAAATACTCTTTTACCTGATAGATATCCGGGAATTACACGTTCCTATGCTTCTTTTTAACTATCGACGGACAGGAATATGCTTATATTGTAGGAGGAGAATTAGGATTAGATGCAGCTCCACCTTATTGGTATTGTTGTCGTTATAATTACTTGACAGACGAATGGGAAGAAGCACCTCCAATGCCAAGGACTCATCCTTATGTAACAACATTCACAAAGGACAACGCCGGATATGTCATATTTAATGATATCGCCTATAAGTTTGTATATTAGTACAAAAAACAAGAAATCTATTATTCGAAGTAGCTTATATTGAAAAGTGGTTATTCCCGAAATGAGGGTAACCACTTTTTTATTTTATCCTATTTTTGTATAATAAGGTTATTATAGATATAATCTGAGAAAACGAACCGATCAGAACCAGATGTGAATATAAAACCTAAATGATATCCGTTTCGTAATCTGATAATAGATTAGTAACCTCTTTTATCCGATAGAGTCGATAGCCATTGGTATATCATTGTCATAATATAAATTAACACATATAATTCCGATTGGCACAAATTTTGAAGTAAATTTGGCACATTTAAGAACAACTATGAAACTATTACTTCTTGTCCTGCTACTGTTGGTTGCGATCCCTGCATTTACACAGCAAGATTCTGTAAAAATCACGACACCGGGAGATACCGTCGTTGTGACCGAGACCTGGACCGTACGCCAACTGAAACAATTTGCCCGCCAGCAAAGGCGCGATTCGATCCGTGCCCATAAAAAAGTATGGCTTTCCATTCTTGGAGGTCCTTCCTATAACCCCGAAGCTTCGCTGGGAGTCGGTGGCGCCATGTTGATGACTTTCCGGATGAACCCCGACGATACCATCAGCCAACGGTCTTTTATCCCGGTAGGCTTCAATATCTCTATCAACGGGACTTTCGTCGCAGCAGGAGCCGGTACGTTGTTTTTCAATGAAAATAAATTCCGTATTTACATCAAATACGGTTATCGTACCGAACCGGCCAATTTTTATGGCATCGGCTATGATGAAATCAAAAAAGCCGAGGAACTAAAGGACCGTTACGATAAGGATTCGGTGACCTTTCATAAAGCCAGCATACAGTTCTTTCCCCGTTTTGTGTGGGAAGTGAAACCGAATATATACGTAGGTACGCTTCTGGATTTCAACTATAATTATACGAAATCCTTGGCCGACTGGATGAAAACCAATCCGGCCATCCTGAAATATGGTAACCGTTATCACAATATCGGAGTAGGTGCTTTGTTCCAATACGATACCCGGGATGATGTCGCTACCCCTTTCGAGGGCGTATTCCTAAGCGCAATGGGAACCCTGTACGGGAAATATCTGGGCGGAAATTACAATTATGAAATGCTGGAACTGGAATACCGCCAATTCCGTCAGGTCTTCAAACGCCGGAGCACACTGGCCTGGACAGCCAAAACCCAGATCGGTATGGATAATGTTCCTTACAGTGAGTTGCCGAATTTCGGTAATCCATTCGATCTGCGCGGTTACGCCTGGGGGAAATACCGGGATAAATCGATGGCTTACGGCATTATCGAATACCGGCACATGTTTATGTCGCAGGAAGCTTATGCCCGGGGCGCCTTTTGGTCGAAGTTCGGAGGGGTTGCCTGGATCGGTACGGGTACGATCGGAAAAACCCCGGCCGACTGGGATAAATGGAAACTCAACTATGGTATCGGACTTCGTATTCAGTTACAACCCCGCAAAAATTTCCGTCTGGATATCGGCAAAGAACCCGGACAGAAATGGGGTATTTATATGAATATGACCGAAGCTTTCTAATCGTTCCCACAGCACATGAGAAGCTCTGTAAAAAATAAAATCATCTGGACGATAGCCCTTCCGATTATCTTCGGAAATCTGGCACAAACCCTGATCGCCTTAACCGATACGGCTTTTCTGGGACGGGTCAGTGCTGTCGCTTTGGGAGCTTCGATGATGGCAGGTATTTATTATTATATTTATTCGACTTTAGCCTGGGGATTCGCCATCGGTATACAGATCATCGTTGCCCGCCGCCTGGGTGAAGGGCGTCTGGACCGGATCGGAGTGATTTTCGAGCACGGGTTGTTTTTCGTGCTTTTTCTGTCTACAGGTCTGTTTCTGATACAACATTATTTCACCAACGATATTCTGGCCAGGATCATCCAGTCGCCTAATATCTACGCCGCTGCAGTAGAATATATGGATTACCGGCATTACGGTATTATTTTTGTATGTTTTAATTTTTTATTCCGTTCTTTATATATCGGGCTGTCCGATACCAAAGTCATCAGTTTCACGACAGCCATCATGGCTATGGTGAATATATTCCTCGATTATGTCCTGATATTCGGTAAATGGGGTTTCCCCGAAATGGGTGTCGGTGGTGCAGCACTCGCTTCTGTATGTGCCGAAATATCCGCTACATTTTTCTTTATCGGGTATACGCTCGTCAAGCTTCCGCTAAAAACTTATTCCTTATTCTATTTTCATAAACTGGAAGGCTGGCTGATGAAATCGGTTCTGAAACTGGCTTTTCCCACCATGATCCAAAAGTTACTTTCTTTCGGGACATGGTTTATTTTCTTCGCTCTGGTCGAACATATGGGCGAGACACCGATTGCGGTGTCCGGTATTGTGAGAAGTGTTTATATGCTCGTTATGATCCCCGTATTTGCTTTCGGTGCAACGGCCAATACGCTCACCAGCCGCCTGATCGGCGAAGGGAAACAAAACGAAGTGATGCCGACTGTCTTCAAAACGATCGGACAAGGGCTGATCGCCATTCTGCCGGTACTCTTATGCTGTTTGTTTATCCCTCATACGGTGCTGTCTATCTACACCGACGATTTGGTCTTAGCCGATGCCTCTATTCCTTCTTTGCTGGTTATCTGCTGTGCTTCGATCGCTATGAGCTTCGGAATTCCACTGTTCGAAGCCGTATCAGGTACAGGTAATACGACCAATGCGTTGATACTGGAATCTGTCGTACTGATCGCCTACACCTTTTCTGTCTGGTTTTTCGCTTCTTACATATCCACCCGCGTAGAATGGGTATGGACCAGTGAATTTACTTATGGAACCCTCATCGGTCTGGTGTCCTGGCTTTTCATGAGATTCGCTTCCTGGCAGCGTAAGAAAATCTGAACATGTAGAAATTTAGTATTTTTGATACGGGATTCAGCCAGTGGCTTTTGCGAATCAAGCGGAATACTTTATCTTTGCATAAAAGTCGCGCAACAGATAACTAACGACGAAAGCATGAGTATGGAAAAGACATATGCCTATGAAGTAGAAAAAATCTTTACTTCCTGGTATAGTTCGCTGTGTTATTTTGCCTTTCGGTATGTACAGGACGATGAAACGGCCCGGGACATCGTTCAGGAGGTTTTTGTCCGCTTAATGGAAAAGCGACAGTCAGTCCAAAGTGAGTAACATCTGAAAAACTTTTTATATCTGACCATAAAAAAACGATTGTCTGAACCATTTACGCAACCGTCTTTCGCGGGAACACTACCTGAGTTATCTGAAACATGAAGGAGAACAGGACGAATTCGAATGCCGGATGATCGAAACGGAAATTTTCAGCCGGCTGAGAAAAGCAATAGAAAAATTACCCCGGGAATGCCGTAAAGTATTCGAGTTGTGCTATTTCGAGGGGATGAATAACGAGAAAGCGGCCCAAACCCTGCGAATCAGTATTGAAACGGTAAAAGCCCAAAAGAAACGGGGCAAACAGATACTGCGAAAAAATCTGCAAGAGTTGTACCCGCTGTTCGCCTTATTATTCGGTCTGTGATTTCGGTTACTTTTTCCTTAATTAATCCGAAGTCCCCGGTAAAATAAAAAAAATTCATTTTCATTTACCCCTTTTTGCATATCATCGTGTAATAATACAAAATGGTTGCAAAATGGGAGTAAAAAACGACATTACTATTATCCGGCTTATTCTGGGTCATTGGGCTGGGAAACTATCCGAACCGGAGAAAAAAGAACTGGACAACTGGCTGGAACAATCTGAAAAACACCGGGTTTATTTCCAAAAATGGTGTAACGATGAACGGCAGGATGAATTGTTGTCCAAAATCGGATGCTACGACCCCGGGGAAGGGTGGCAACAGGTGGTCCGTAAAAGAAACATGCGGCGCAACCGCCGGTGGTGGCTGGTAGCAGCAGCTTCTGTCGCTATTCTTTTCGGGGGACTGGCAGTCTACCGGTATAACAAGATTCCTGTTTCTCTCCCCTTAGCCAGCGAGGAGACCTCTCTATATCCCGGAAAACGCATGGCCCGGCTGATTACCCCTTCAGGCGAAACAGTATTATTGGATACACTACGGCAAACGGATACACAGCAAATGAAGTTGCATAACGATCAGGGACGGGTGGTCATTCAAGCCGCTTGCGGAGATGCAAACGGTGATCAACCTGTTTACCATTGCCTGGAAGTACCCCGGGGTGGAGAATTCAGTTTCCTGTTGCCCGACAGCACGACCGTATTTCTGAATGCCGAGAGCCGTCTGCGCTTCCCTGACCGATTCGTTCCGGGGAGTGAAAGAATCGTATATCTCAGTGGTGAAGCTTATTTCGACGTGAAGCGTGATCCCCGTTCTCCCTTTCTGGTTTGCCTGGAACACTCGGCGGTAAAAGTGACAGGTACTTCCTTCAATGTCAAGGCGTACCCCGACGACACGAACGAAGCGACCACCTTGATCAGCGGAACCGTATCGATGGGGATCGGCACTACGGAACAATGGATCGTCCTGAAACCGGGCGAACAGGGGTATTACGACGCTACCCGGAAAACACTGTTGCAGCAAACCGTGGACGTGAATTATTATACAGCCTGGAAAGACGGCGTGTTTGCCTTTTACCGGCAACCCCTGGAAGAGGTCATGAAAACACTGGGATGCTGGTATCTGTTCGACACCCATTATCAGAACGAAGCATTGAAATCTATTCTTTACACGGGGAAAATCAATCGTCATGCTTCCATCCGGGAGGTCTTGCACACCTTCGAGCTGATGGACGAACTTACATTCGACATAAAAGGAAAGGAGGTTATTGTCAGGAGAAAATAAAAAAAGCAACCGCTTCTTCTTGCACAAGAACCGGTTGCAAACTTGTATAAACAATTTACAAATCGTTTTAACACAACAAATTTATGAAAAAAAACAATCGGTTGTTGCCGGATTGGAAAGATTCCGGTGGCTTGCAACAAGTAAGCAGAATAATGAAATGTGTGCTATTCTTTATGCTGACACTCGTGTGTGGTGTCCAGGGGAAAGTGTATTCCCAACAGTATACACTGGACCTACATCTGAAACAAACTTCTCTGGAAGAAGTTTTCAACCGGATAGAGGCCCAGACCGGACTGAAATTTTTGTACAATACCCTGCTCATCGACTCAAAAGGGAAAGTGGATGTCGAAGCCCGGCAGGAAGACATCCGCAAAGTGCTGGCTGAATTATTGAATCCCCTGGGTCTCACCTATATATTGAACAGTAATCATATTGTGGTCAAGCAAGCAGATGCTGCCGCCCCACAGGAAAAAACGGTGATCAAAGGGAAAGTGACGGATAGCAAAGGCAGTCCCCTACCCGGCGTGACGGTACGGATCAAAGGAACCAATATCGGTGTCGTTTCGGACAACGACGGCCACTACGAATTAACTTTACCTGCCGGAACCGATCCGACACTGATATTTTCTTTCGTCGGTATGCTTTCGCAGGAAGCAAAATATACAGGCCAACGTGAGCTGAATATCATCCTGCACGAAAATATAGGTGGATTATTCCACGGATTTCTATGCGCTGCTCTTCCTCGCCACACCCCGTGACAAGCATCCCGAAAAGTTCATGTGGCCGGAGTACTACAAACACATTGCCTCACCGCAGAAATATACGACGGATGTCGTATCGCAATTTCCGGAAGGGGTCAGAATGCCGGGCGTGTACGCCGAGTTTACCAACCGGGAGTCAGGGGAAAAAGAGAGATATAATCCGGACGATGTGATTACCTTTTTACACAACGACCATCTGATAGGCGAATATCTGCAGAACAATGAGTTTCGCCGATATAGATCCTACGAACAATATTCGGCAGGTATGGAAAAATACGGCAAATATTTTGTAACGCCCTCTCTCAAAGCACGTATCGAAGCGTTAGGAGCTCCTCTGTATGACACCAAAGCCGGTTCCCCGGCGGCGGATTTTACCTACCCCGACGTGGAAGGCAATAGAGTATCGCTGTCCGACTTCAAGGGGAAAGTGTTACTGGTAGACGTCTGGGCCACCTGGTGCAGCCCCTGCCGGAAGGAAATCCCCCCATCTGAAAAACCTGAAGAAGGAGATGCACGGCACCGATGTGGTCTTTTTAGGCGTTTCTGTCGATGAAGCGAAAGACAAACAAAAATGGCTGGATTTCATCGAAACAGAGGGGTTAAAAGGTATCCAACTCTTAGCCAATGGCTGGAGCAAAATCACAAAAGACTATAAAATCAACGGTATTCCCCGTTTCATGGTCTTTGACAAAAAAGGCAACATTGTCTCAGCAGATGCTCCCCGGCCTTCCAACCCCGAATTGAAAAAAATGCTGGAAGCGGAACTCAACAGATAATCCTCACCCGATTCTATCTGAAAATCAAGGGCTGCCCTGCTTTTACCCTCTTTTCCTCCCCACTCTCCCGTCAGTACCTTTCTTTCCCTACTTATTTCCAAAAATTAAAATCTGTACAGAAAAAACTTTATAGACATTCATTTTTGTTTTGCATAAATAATCCTTTACAAAAAATTTACAGACAAGCTCTTTTTATCCGTTCCAGGCCATCTTCCAAAACACAACGGGGACATCCGATATTCATCCGGCGGAATCCCCTGCCCTCTTCACCGAATTCCAGACCGTCGTTCAGTCCGACTTTTCCTATCTTCACCAATCGTTCTCCACAGGCTTCATGCGACAAACCGGTCCCCCGGAAATCCAGCCACAATAAAAACGAACCTTCGGGTTTCAATACTTTGATCTGTGGTAGTTCTCTCTCGAAATAATCCAAAGCGAACTGTACATTCCCTTCCAGATACCGGGTCAGTTCCTCCAACCAACCGGCCCCATACCGATAGGCCGCTTTCAAAGTAACGTGTCCGAAGATATTTCCCAAGTCCAGGTGCAAAGTCGTTAATTCACGATTGTATACCTCCAGAATCTCAGGGTTGGAAGCAATAATCACCGAATTCATCATACCGGCGATATTGAAAGTCTTACTCGGAGCCATAGCGGTCAGCGTACGGGCAGCGATCTCCTCCGACACAGAAGCCATAACCGTATGCCGATGTCCGAACAAAGCCAGATCTGCATGAATTTCATCGGATAGAATCAGGACATCGTAACGGCAGCACAATTCTCCGATCCTTGCCAATTCCTCACGGGTCCACACCCGTCCGACAGGGTTATGAGAATTACACAGAATGAGCATTTTCACTCCTTTTTGTAACCCCTGTTCGAAGCATTCCCAGTCGATCACATACTTTTCGGTATCTCTTATTAAAGGACAACATACCAATTCGCGGCCATTATCCTTTACTACGGCATGAAACGGAGGATATACCGGAGTCATAATCATCACCTTATCGCCGGACTTAGTAAAAGCCCGGACAGAAATCGCCAGTGAAGTAACAATCCCGGGGCTGGAAGACAACCATTCTTCCTTTACCTCCCAACGATACCGCTGTTTCACCCAATTACGAAAAGCATCCTTACCATCATCCGAACGGAACGTATAACCGAAAATCCCCTGTTCACAACATTTACGTGCTGCCTCCTGCACCTCCGGGGGAACCCGGAAATCCATATCGGCCACCCACATCGGCAACAGATCCGCACAACCGAAAACATCCTGCAAACCGTCGTATTTCACACAATCGGTGTTCCGACGGTCAATCATTTGATCAAAATTATACCTATTCATAAAAGTTGTTGAGTTACTGAGTTGTTGAGTTACTGAGTTGTTGAGTTACTGAGTTGTTGAGTT
>OGOK01001768.1_pt1 | contig 13982 bp, 10 predicted proteins | sample 1552661 | NCBI WGS metagenome assembly OGOK01 (sample SAMEA2580172, study PRJEB22360) | human gut metagenome | biome: human gut; feature: human-associated habitat; material: faeces | place: Denmark | collected 2008/2010
GACTTAGCCTGTATCAAGCAATTTCCAATGGCTGTCGCCTCAGACGGGCCTGCCAATACGGGAATACCGATAGCGTTGGCTGTCAACTGATTCAGCAGATCGTTCCGAGAGCCACCACCTATCACATGCAATCGTTCGATCGGATGTGGCGACATCGATTTGAGTATTTCCAGCACCTCTTTATAACGATTCGCCAAGCTATAAAATATACAATGTACATAATCGGCGTCCGAAGCGGGAACAGCCTGTCCGGTTTCCTCACAATAGGCCGTAATCTCACGTAGCATACTCTCCGGATTGGCGAAACGGGAATCATCCGGATTGATCAAGGAGGGAAACTCGCTTAACTCCGCCATCCGAACCATATCATCGTACGAATAATCCAATCCGGACCGCTTCCATTGCTCCCGGCAACGTTCCAAGATCCACATACCTGTAATATTCTTCAAAAAGCGAGTCGTACCCTCGATGCCCCCCTCATTCGTGAAATTATTCTTGAAAGAGACCTCGTTGATGATCGGCTTCTCCACCTCGATGCCCATCAAGCTCCAAGTACCGCTACTCAAGTAAGCGAAATTAGGAAAAGAAGCAGGAACAGCGGCTCCCGCCGACGCCGTATCGTGACCAGCCACGGCGATTACCGGGATTTCCCCGATTCCTGTCTTACGGGCGATCGACTCGCTCAACCGCCCGATCAACGTTCCCGGCATTACGACCGGGCACATCAAGGTAGGAGATACACCCACGACCTCCAAGAGCTTGTAATCGAATTTATGGGTTTCCGGATTCAATAATTGAGACGTGGAAGCAATCGTATATTCACATACCATACGCTCCGTCAACATATAAGCCAAAAGGTCCGGTATGAATAATATTTTTTCCGCCACTTCCTGCGGTATGAACGAGTCTTGCCCCGCCCTAAAAAGCTGGAACAAGCTATTAAACGGCATCACTTGAATACCTGTCCGCTTATAGACCTCTTCCTTGGGAATCCGTTTGAAAAAGTCCTCGGGAGCGCCGTCCGTATAAGGATCTCGGTAAGCACGAGGTAAGCCCAATAGAGAGCCATCCAAAGCCACATACCCAAAATCCACTCCCCATGTATCTATTCCGATCGAGTGCAACCGGATTCTTTGCCGGGCGCATATCGTCAAGCTTTCTATAAGAGAAGTATAAAGATGATAGATATCCCAATAAAACCGTCCGTGTAATTCCACCATCGGATTCGGGAACCGATGGATCTCTTTCATTTCAAATTTGGCATCCTTTAAGGTTCCGAGCACGGCCCGTCCACTGGTAGCCCCTATATCAAAGGCTAGAAAATTATATTCCTTCATGGCTTAACAAAGTTATTTGTTTGACGAAAGCAAAAGTAGAAGCATTATTGCTATATTTGCTTACGAAAATGATTTTAAACCTTTCAAATCTGACATGAACGAACTGCGGAATGATTTACTACGTTACTTGACGATCAGCGCTACGGATGAGGAATGGGGAATCGTCGTCACGACGGTCGGATATCAATTCATCCCGCCGGGTTGCGCCTATCCGCTTTCCCGGCATCCGGAGAAGTATAATTTCAAGCCTCAGACCGGGCGCATCCTGAATGAGTATCAATTGGTATATATAACGAAAGGTAGCGGGTACTTTTCCTCCCAGTCTTGTAAATCGCAAAAGATAAACGCAGGGACGATGATCCTCCTTTTCCCCGGGGAATGGCATAGTTATTATCCGGACCGGGAAACGGGATGGGATGAGTATTGGGTAGGTTTCCGGGGCATTCATATCGATAAACGTGTGGAGAAGAAATTCTTTACCAAGGAAGAGCCGCTACACCGGATCGGGCTGAGCGCTACGATCGTCGGACTTTATGAGGATATACTGAAGTTCGCCTCGGAGGAGAAATCCGGTTACCAACAGATGATCTCCAGTATCGTGCTTCATATATTAGGCTCCGTATATTATAAGGAAAAGAACAACTCCTTCACGAACACCTATGTCGTAGATAAAATCAACGAGGCACGTATATTAATGAAGGAGAACATCGAGGACCCATTAAGTCCGGAAGAGATCGCTGCCCGTCTTGGTTTAGGTTATTCATGGTTTCGCCGGATGTTTAAGGAATACACCGGCGTCTCCCCCGCCCAATATCAATTACAACAGAAGCTCCTTCGTGCGAAAGAGCTTCTGACTAGCACCCCTTTGACGATCTCCGAGATCGCCTATAGCCTACATTTCGAGAATGCCGGCCAATTCTCCACATTCTTCAAGAAGAAAGAAGGGGTCACGCCCTCGGAGTTCAGGGATCGGACGCATTGAGCTGGAGTGAACCGCTCAATAAGGTTTATAAGGCGTACGCATGACATTCCATGTTTTTGGTAGCCACACTCTATAACGTTCTGCCTGATTCCACGTATTACCAGCTGATGCGAAATCGCACAGATGAATCGGGCGAGCCTTGCCGTTTCCTTCCAAATCCGTTCCTAAAACCATAGGAACGGTAAAAGCCATCCAAGCGAAATCGGGGGCTTGTACCGGAGTTAATTCCACATAACCATCCTTGCTGACGATCACGGAAGCCTCATCCACATCTCCATCCTTAAAGCGGCTATCTCTAGCCAGCACCAAAGGGCCTCTTACGATCGCTTGAGCCTCGTTCAGCTCCACCAAGCGAGCCCGCATATCCAACTCCACCGTAATTTCATCCCCTTTCTCCCAAGTCCTATGAATCGGTAGGTATGCTCCAGCCAACAGATCCGTTAAAGGCTCACCATTGACAGACACCACAGTTCGCTCACTCCACGCCGGGATACGCAAGGCGATCGTAAAATCACTCGTCTTCTCCGGTTCCACCACAATCCGGACTTGCCCATCTATCGGGTAGTCCGTCTCCTGCGTCATCGACACCCTCGTCTTTTTATCCAACTCTACCTCCACGCTCGAAGCCGCATATAGGTTGACATCGATACGTCTGCCGTTTACCTGATAAGCGAATTGCGGAATCATCGCGAAAGCACGAGGTCCATTCGCATTGCAACAATTGATATGCATACCGCATTGCTCCTCTCCTTCATGCCGCCAGCCCTCCAACGGACTGTATTTCGCTATTTGAGAGGCATCCGCTTTCAGCGAGGCTAGTAAAGCGTTATACATAGCCTTCTCGATCTGGTCCGCATATAAGGAATTTCCGGTTAGTCCGAGCATCCTGTCACAAATCTGCATCCACGTGAACGTCACACAAGTCTCCATCGTATGATAAGTAGGATAGGTCTGTAACGCCTTGCCTCCATACCAGCACTCGAACGCACTACCAGAACCGACCACATTGATTTCCTCATTGATTATATGATTCATCGTTTTCTCCACCACAGATAAATATAATGGATTCTTAGTGACCTTGTAAAGTTCCAACAAGCCCTCATAACAAGACATCATCTCATATGCTTTTTGTCCATTCTCCGGAGAGAACCAAACCTTTGGATGTGGGAAACGTCCGGCGACAGGAATATCCGCAATCGCCTTACTAATCAATCGAGGGCCTTCCGGAGTCTCCCATTGCTTTACGATGTACTTGGCAAAATCCAGATATTTATCTTGCCGGGTACGATTATACAGATACATCACCGGCTCAAGTACCGAAGAGCTTGGCATTCCTATATAATTACCGGTCGTCACGATATTCACTTTTCCGGGTCCCACCTGCGTCATCAAATGGTCGATCACCCGGCAGGCGGCATCCAAAGCTTTTCGATCCCCGGATAAGTCATAATAAGCGATCAAACCTAAAGCCGTGTATTTTCGCCCCCATATATCCCACTGGTTCAACTGTGCTTCCTCGGAATAGTTACCGATATATCCATTCGGCAATTGGGTTTCCATCAACAATTCCGCTCCATTCTTAATAATCTTGTACAACTCAGGATCTTTATCATAACGGTATGAGGCGATCGCCCCTTGTATCCATTTTCCCCAAAATTCCGATTGCCAGCGCGAGGTCTCTTCCTTATGCCGGAAAGGTTCCACCAAATGATCCACATCTTGAGCTTTCACTCGATACTCGATACAAGCGTCGATCCGTTGCCCCAAATAACCGGATATCCTCAAGTGACGTACAGGATCAGTGTTTCTTACTTGCGCATTCATACAACAAACACAAAAACAAAAGAATAGACACGACATGCCTTTTGTTAATACGGATATACTCATAAACACAATTCTTAAGGTTAATAAATGTGATAAAGATAGCACATTCCACTTGTTCGGAACTTTCAGAATTGACAAAATAAATATGAATATTGACACACAAATCGTATCTTAAAATAAAATATCTATTATTTTTCCCCTGATATATTTTGTATGAATCCCAGTAAATACATATTTTTACTTCAAAAAAATTTAAGTTATGAGGGTCATTTATCTTTTACTATCTTTTATGCTTTGTTTCTACCCTGTCACACAGGCGCAAAACACGACGAATCAATTTATGACACAGGCACAAAGCAGCCTGGAAAAAAAAGACTACACCAAAGCTCGTTATCTTTTTTTACAAGCTTACAAGAGCTTATCCCAAAAAGGTGATTACAAACAGGCGATCGATGCCGGTACGCAGGCGGCTTATCTATATTATCGCGAGAATTATTACCAAGAGGCATTCGATCTTTGCCGCCAGATGAACCAATTCATCTTAACCGAGGAACAGAAGTTGCAGAAATCGCTCTATGAGCAACGCTTCCAAGTAACGAAAGAGCGGTTGGAAATGTATATTAAGCTAAAGAACGCCGCCCAAGCGCAAGTTCAACTCAATACATTAGATAATCTGGCCAGCCAAGCGGGCGATGAGAAGTTATCGAACAATTTATTATATACCCAAGCAGGTTATTATTATACGTTCGGGCAAAACGAGCAGGGGGATGCTGCTTTCCAGAAACTGATCAACCAGTATAAGGAGAAAAAAGAATATGAGAAGGTGAACGATTGCTACCGGAACCTGATCTCTATCGCTCGTAAGGCAAACAACGCCCCACTGATGGAACGTACCTACGACAAATACATCGTATGGACGGATTCCGTAAAGGCTCTTACGGCAGAGGATAAACTAGGGGCATTACAACAAAAATACGATCAGAGCCTACAGACAATACAGGAGAAAGACGATAAATTGTCTGTTAAGCAATATATGATTGTCGGACTTATCACATTCGTGGTAATCCTGATAGCCGCCTTGCTTTTCTTGGGATTCCTTCTATTACGCTTTATTGTGCTGAACAAGAAATTAAAGAAAATCATCCAGACGACAAACGAGCATAGCGAACAACAAGCCCAATTCATCCAAAACATATCGGTTCAGATGGAGCCTACCTTGAACAAGCTTAGCGCATCCGCCAAGGAATTACAGGCGGTAGCTCCGAAGCAGGCCGAGGATGTATGGACACGGGTAGAGGCTTTGAAACAGTTTACGGTTCATATCCAAGAGCTTTCCTCCTTGGAGAATACGTTGATGGAACCGTATGAGGTTAGTTCTTTTAATGTAGGAAACTTCAGTAAGAAAATCGTGGAGAAGGTTAAAGGGGATATTCAACCGGAGGTCAATCTCGTAACAGACGTGCCCCAATTGGAGATTAAGACGAATGCCGAGCATCTGGAACAAGTCTTATTACATTTGTTAAAGAATGCCGCATTATATACTTCCAGCGGTAACATCCGTCTGGATTTTAAACGGAAAGGCGCTCATGTTTGCCAATTTATCATTACCGATAATGGTACAGGCATACCGGATGATCTAAAAGAGAACTTATTCAAGCCATTCAATGAGGCGAAGGATCTAGCGCAAGGCGATGGTTTGGGATTACCCATCTGCGCACTGATGGCTAGCAAATTAAACGGAACCCTATCTATCGATAAGGAATATAAGAAGGGATGCCGGTTCGTCTTGGTATTGCAGATATAAAATAGACTCACCTTGTTTGTCTTTTTACCGCGATGCGGATGCAGTGACGCTGCAATCCGGGTTGCAGTAACACTGCATCCACATCGCGGTATCACTGCAACCCGGGTTGCAGTAGCTTATTCCGGCAAATGCTTCCGTAAGAACTCAATCCAGTTACCAGAGGCGATACGGTTGATAGCATCGTCCGTAAAGCCACGGTATTGAAGGATCGGGAATATCTTTTGGAGATCGGCGATCGTTATTAGGTCATACGGGCATTGCTCCGTACCGAAAGCACCATCCAGATCACTGCCGATAGCCACATGGTTCGCATTTCCGGCCAATTGGCAGACATGATCGATATTGTTCGCCATAATCTCCATACCACAGTTCATGCCTCTTGGAGTAGACTCGCCTCGCACCCAGTTCGGTACCATCATCCAAGCGTCTAGGGCGATACCGATCACGGCGCCACGCTCTATCAACGCCTTGATCATCTCGTCGCTAAACTGGCGGTTGTGATCTACGAAGGCCCGACAGTTGTTATGGCTCCCCCCCAACCCGCCCCCCTACAAAACACACAAGAAGCCCAAATCGGTCCCTTATACAAATCCAACGCATCCCAGAAAGCCTCATCACATAAATGGGTCACGTCAAGAATCATACCCAAGCGATCCATGGTACGCAACAACTCTTTCCCCATGGCATTCAGATGACCGGTAGAATCCGTACCGTTGGCATATCTTCCGGGGCCGTAATGTGCCGGGCCAACCGCCCTCAAGCCATAAGCATACGCCCTTTCCACATGATTCACCGTGATGAACGAGTCGGCTCCCTCGATACTTAATACATAACCGATCGGCTTCTTGTCGGCGGGTTCACCGTCTTTCCAAAGAGCCAGATGCGTATCCAAGGCCTTCTTATCCCGGATCATGACCATCTGGCCCTCCTCTTCCATCGCCTTATACCAAGCAAGTTGGCCTTGGGTCTGCGCCCAAGCTTGTTCCGGGGAATGCCAACCGGGAAGTGGATTATCCGGCCCTACATAGCGACCGATCTGGGTGGCGACTACTAACCCGACGTTTCCTTTACGCAGTTCCTCAAACGATATAGTGGCGTTTCCACGGTCGGGCTTATCGGTCATACCGATTTCTCTCCGATTGATTTCTTTTAGGGGTTCACGCAAATCCCGGTTCCACTCCAAAGCGTTCATGCTAAGGTCGAGATGGGCGTCGATAATAAATGGCTTATTCATTTTATTAATTGAGAGTTGATAATTGATAATTGAAAATTTGATTACCGTTAATAGGTGATGCGGCGTGAACGGGCAATGATAGGCCATTCGCCGATCGCCTCACGATCCCGGATCACATAAGCCTTGTCGTATAAAGCGACCGTAGGACAAATATGAACGGGAATGCCATAGAATACGGAACCTAATGGATAGAGCCGACTGTCCGGGACTTCCAAGACCAGATGCTCCTCGCTCTGGGAGATAGGTTTCGCCTCCGGATGGTTCAAGAAAAACACACGGGGCAAAGGACTTTCCGAGGCTACCGCCTTGTAACCAAGATCTACGCAAACATGATGCTCATCCAGCACGGAAATGACCCGAGTTATCAATAAGGCAGCTACCTTGAACGGCATATCCGGATAAGCGTTTCCATACCCCCAATCCCAGAACACAAACGTGCCGGGACTGCATTCGCAATCCTTCCGCTTCGCGTACATCGGGAATGTAGGAGTACCTCCCATCACCTTTACCAATGGATAGGCAAACTTGCGGGATATCTCCCGGAACACACGTTCGGTCAAGGCGTACGCTGCATCCGCACCTTGGCAACGTACCGATAGCTCCGCGTCATGTATATGTCCGTCGTAGCCATGCAACCCGATAATCTGCAGAGACTTCAGCGGCAGGATGGCATCCACCAGCGCCTCCGCTCTCTCCGGGAGGACTCCGGTACGATTCATTCCCACGTTCAGATCGATAAAGACATCCAAGGTGATATTCCCGGCCTCGCAAAGAGCCGAGATCGCACGGGCATTCTCCGCTTGGTCTACCAAGCAGGAGTAATGGGTGGCGGGATATGCCTTTATCAAATCTAATAAGCGGGAAATCTTCGGGCCTACCGGCTGATAGGCTAATAATACATCGGGGGCATTAATATGCCCCAGCATCTCGGCCTCGGCAATCGTAGCGCACTTGAACTTCCGGATTCCGGCATCCAGCAGCATGCGGGATACCTCAGCCGCCTTATTCGTCTTCACGTGCGGACGAAGCCGGTTCGTATCGCCTATGATCCTCTTGGCCAACTCGATATTGCCGGAAATACGATCCGGATAGAACGCCAAGGCTGGCGAGTCTATCCGGTCTACATTACTTATGACGTACCAATCGTCCATGGCTTATTCGTATAATTCGAACAAAGCCTCTATCTCTACAGGAATATTATCGGGAAGAGAACCGAATCCTACGGCGCTACGGGTACCTACACCGTTATCCGGCCCCCATACGGCGGCGAACAACTCGCTACAGCCATTGATCACATAAGGATGCTTTCCGAAATCGGGCGTACAATTTACCATACCCAATACCTTGATCACTCTCTTTATCTTGTTGAAGCTACCAAGGTTCGCCTGGATGGTCGCCAACATGGTAAGTCCTACTTGCTGGGCGGCGAGTTTGCCTTCATCCATCGTCAAGTCCTTACCGATACGTCCGATGATCAAGGACTTATCATTCCGCACAGGCCCGTGACCGGAAAGATACAGGTATTTGCCATCTATCACACAAGGCTTGTAAACCCCGGCCGGAGCCGGTGCGGGAGGTAAGGTCAACCCTAATTTCTCAAAATTCTCATCTGCGTTAATCATGCTCATAATTTCTTTCATTTATATGTTAGTAAAAAAATATATTGATCTATTTCCTGACTCTTTCCGTTACCGGTTGATTCGTGGCGACAGAGATTCCTTGTAGCTCTACATACTCGACGCTTAAAGGATTCTTGGAGCTGGCTTTAACGTAGAGGGATTGGAGAATCGCCTGTTGGTTGTTGATCGTTATGTAGCATACATAGCGGGAATCACGTTTGGTAATCGTCAACTGGCGGGAGGGATAAGCGGTCAATGAGCATACACAAGCATTATCACTCGCCGAGATCAGTTTATACCCATAAGCCATTTTCCGTTGGATATAGCTCAAGCCATTGGTTTCCCCCGGATGCTTTTCCCGATTGACCCAATAAACGTTCAAGGGATCATGTGTATCCAGCTTACCATCTCTCAGATTCACATCGTAACAAACCAAGTTCTTATTCACGCTTCGTGCTATATGAAAAAGCCTCCCGACCGTTGGATAAGTACCTTCCTCCGGGTCCGCCGCAAACGAGGCGACGAAAGGGAAAAGCATAATAACGATACTAAGCAGCCATCTCTTTCTCATTGCTCAATCATTCTTTTATTATACAATCATATTTAAGATCATTACCCCGATCAATCCTACGACCGACACGATCGTCTCCATGATAGACCATGAGCAGATCGTATCCTTTATGCTTAGGTTAAAATATTCCTTGAACATCCAGAAGCCGGAATCGTTGACATGCGAGAACATCAAGCTACCCGCTCCTAAAGATAAAACCATCAAGTTCGGGTTCGCACCCGTTTGCGTAACTAAAGGCATCCCCCCGCCCCCCGCCGTCAACGCCGCCACCGTAGCCGATCCCACGCACAAACGGATCACGGCAGAGATCAACCAACCCAAGATCAACGGATGAACGGGCAATTGCTCCAGACTTGTCGCCAGCTCATTGCTTACCCCGCTATCCTCCATGATCTGCTTGAAGATACCGGAACCCGCGATGATCAAAAGGATCATAGAGATATCTTTCACGGCCTCCCCATAGACTGCCATAACCGACTTGATACTACGTCCCTGCCGGATGCCCAGCGTATATGTAGCGAACAACAAGGCGATCAGCATTACAATGGAAGGAGCACCAATAAAAGAGACTATCCCGCTCGCCATCTCGCCCATATCCTTAAAGCAATAAGGAATAACCGTCACGATAATCAGTAAAAAGACAGGCAACGTAGCGCTGATAAAACTATTCGCCTTGCCCGGCATGCTATATCTCCCGCTATCCTCTTTCTGCTCGAACAACGTGACCGGACCGGATTTTATATGTTTCAACCGACTGCCGAACACCGGCCCGGCGATAATGATAGCCGGAATCGCCAAACATAAACCGTAGATCAGCGTAAGGCCGATATTCGCGTTGAACTGTACCACCAAGGCTACCGGAGACGGATGCGGGGGCAGGAATCCATGCGTCACGGACAACGCCGCCAACATCGGCAACCCGATATAGACCGCCGGAAGCTTGTATTTATACACGATCGAGAAGATCAATGGCACCAACAACACAAATCCGATCCCATAAAATAACGGAATACCCACGACAAAGCCTGTCACCATCAGCCCCCATTGTATATGCTTAGTACCAAAAAGTGACACCATCACGGAAGCGATCTTCTGTGCCGCTCCGCTCTCGGCCACCAACTTGCCTAGCATAGCGCCTAATACGATAATCAACGTCAACCCACCCAAGATACTCCCGATACCGTTATTCACCGAGTCCGGCAGCTTCTCCAACGGAATGCCCAAAGCGATGCCCGCCAAGATAGAGGAGATCAGAAACGCAATGAAAGCATCCACCTTAAAGTAGGATATCAAGACAATCAATAAGGCCAAACAAAGTACGACAATGATAAATGACATGTTTTTTCGCTGTATTAGTTTATAATCCGTAAACGGGATACAAAGAAAACATTTATTTCCGAACTACCCCTTTTTACGATAACTAATTACCGCTAACAGATTAAAAAAAACAGCAAATAGACAGACAATCACGAAATGTCCCCGTAAATCGGCAAAGCCGCTCCCCTTTAAATAGACCATACGCATCACCTCCACGAAATAACGCACCGGGTTCGCCAGCGTGATCTTCTGCGCCCATTCCGGCATACTGCTGATCGGCGTGAACAATCCGCTTAGCAAGGCGAAAATGATCAAGAAGAAAAACGCCGTAAGCATCGCTTGTTGCTGTGTGGACGAGAAGGAGGAGATCGCCAAGCCAAATCCCGTAAAAGCGATCAAATATACGGCGGCAAACAAATAGATCACCCCGAAACTCCCCTCCGGCACCAAGCCGTAGATCAGCCAAGCGATGAGGATCGCCACCGTCAGCAGGACAAAGCCTATCACCCAGAAAGGGATCAGCTTCGACAGCAGGAACAGGGACTTGGGTACGGGCGAGACGTTTATCTGCTCGATCGTCCCTTTCTCCTTCTCGCTCACGATATTCAAGGCGGAGATCGATCCCCCGATAATCGTCAGCAAGAATACCATGATGCCGGGAACCATATAGATCTTGTAGCTCAAGTGGGGATTAAACAGGTTAATCGAAGCCACTCCCCTGCCCGATCCCATAGAGGCGAAGCCTTTCTCCCTATTGAAATCCTGTATAATCGAGGAGAGGTAGGAGCTACCCAAGCCGCCCTTGGTTCCGTTCACGGCGTTAGCGGCGATCATCACGTCCGCCCTGCCCTCCTTACCCAAGTCCCGCTCGAAATCAGAGGGGATTTCCAGAATGATATCGGACTCATTGCTCTCCACCGAGGTCAGCGCCTCGTCGTAACGATCCGACCGGTCTGTCAGGCGGAAATATCCGGAGGATAGTACCTTATCTACCAATTGCATGGAGGTGACGGAATGATCGTTGTCCACAATGCTAAGGTTGATATTTCGCATCTCGAAATTAGCGGCAAAAGGTAAGATGATCAACTGCATGATCGGGATGATGAAGATAATCTTCGGCATGAACCGGTCCCGACGGATCTGCTTGAACTCTTTCTCTAACAAATATCGTAACATAGCTTATAATCGTATTTTAAAACGTTTCACACTCAAGAATACCAGCACGACCGCCATGAACGACAGTATCCCGATTTCCTTCAAGATCGACACGGCGGGAAGCCCCTTGATCATCACGTCCTTCACGGCGATAATATACCATTTGGCCGGAACGATATGGGAGAACCATTGCAGGATATCCGGCATATTCTCGATCGGGAACATCATGCCGCTCAACAACATGATCGGAAGCATCAAGGCGATACCGCTGATCAACATAGCCGCCTGCTGGGTATCGGCTACCGTGGAGATCAGCAGGCCCAGACAGAGGGATACGATCGCGTACAGGATGGACACGGAAACCAGCAACAGCAGGCTGCCTTTTATCGGAACGTCCAGCAGGAAATAGGATAGTAGCAAGATCGTAGCGATATTCACCATACTCAGCAATAGGTATGGGATCGCCTTGGCCAGAATGATGTAGATGGGTTTCAACGGGGAGACCAGCAGGACTTCCATCGTTCCCATCTCCTTCTCTTTCACGATGCCGATCGAGGTCATCATGGCACATATAAGGATCAAGATCAAACCCATTACGCCGGGCACGAAGTTGTAGGCGCCTTTCATTTGAGGGTTGTAGAGCAAAGAGGTAACCGGGGTCACGGCTTTACCCTCAACCGCCGACTCTCCTTTCAACTGCTCCGCGATGATCGCCGAGCAATAGGCGATTAGCTGCGTGGCCTCGTTCGGATCGGTAGCGTCCGCCAAGACTTGTACTTGGGCATCGGCCGTGGAAGCGTACCCGGGGGGGAAGACAACTATGACGTGTACCTTTCCTTGCCGAAACAAGGCCCCGGCATCCTCATAGCTATCGACGGTCGTATACAGCTCGAAGTACTCGCTGGCATTCAAGCGGTCTGCCATCTTCAGTGTCAGCTCATCTCGGCTTTGGTCGAAAATAGCGATCGGCACACGCTTGATCTCGGTCGTGATGGCATATCCGAACAAGATGATCAGGATAACGGGCATGAGCAAGAGGATCATTGTCGTGCGTGCGTCCCTGAAAATGTGATAGAACTCCTTTCTAACAAAGGATATGAATTGTTTCATCGTTTATTCTCCTCTCGTTGCTTTTCGAGCCAAGGCGTGGAAGACTTGGTTCATATTCGTTGTCTTAAAATCCCGCTTCAAGGCGGAGGGACTGTCTAACGCTTCGATCTTTCCGTCTACCATGATGGAGACACGGTTACAATACTCCGCCTCATCCATATAATGGGTGGTGACGAAGATCGTAATCCCCCGGGCGGCGGCCTCATAGATCAACTCCCAGAACTGGCGGCGGGTGACGGGATCGACGCCTCCGGTAGGCTCATCCAAGAAAACGATCTTGGGATCATGGATGATCGCCACGGAGAAGGATAGCTTCTGTTTCCAGCCCAAGGGCAGGGAATCGACCAAGGTGTTCCGCTCCTTTTCCAGCCCGAGGATATCCAGCAACTCATCCGTTTTCTGGGACAGCTGCCGTTTAGACAAACCGTAGATACCGCCGAAGAGACGGATATTCTCCCATACCTTTAGATCGCCGTATAGGGAGAATTTCTGGCTCATGTATCCGATATTCCGTTTGATGGACTCGCTCTCCCGGTAGACATCGAAACCGGCTACCCGGGCCTCGCCGGATGTCGGGACCGACAGGCCGCAGAGCATACGCATGGCGGTGGTCTTCCCTGCCCCGTTTGCCCCGAGGAAGCCGAATATCTCGCCCGGCTCCACCTCGAAATCCAGTCCGTCCACTGCGGGGACGACGCCCTCTTCGGTATAATAGTAGGTTTTCAGACCTTTGACCTGCAATACGGGTTCCGACATCAGGATGACCTCCTCATCATACTATTTCTAAATGGAAAAGGCGCAAGCAGCTGGCGCAGGCGAATTTAGAAATAGTATTAGTTATTCTTGAGTTTCGGGTCAAGCGCGTCGCGCAGACCATCGCCCAGCAGGTTGAACGCCAGCACCGCAATGCAGAGCACTGCCGCCGGGAAAAACAGCTGCCAGGGGTAGAAATCCATCTTGGCCTTGCCCTGGCTGATGAGGACGCCCAGGCTGATGACATCGCTGGACAGGCCCATGCCGAGGAAGCTC
>OGOK01001796.1_pt1 | contig 13822 bp, 13 predicted proteins | sample 1552661 | NCBI WGS metagenome assembly OGOK01 (sample SAMEA2580172, study PRJEB22360) | human gut metagenome | biome: human gut; feature: human-associated habitat; material: faeces | place: Denmark | collected 2008/2010
TTGCCATGAGAAAAAACCTCCAAAAAGAAAAATACCATGAAGAAAGCCGGGCATTCTCGTCCGATGGCTTCCTTCATGGAAACAAAAACAGCATAGCATATTTCGATGCGCTTGTCAAGCGTCACGCGTCGCCCTCGCCGATGTAGGTGAAGCGTCGATACGTCTTTCCGTCGCGCTCGATGACCTCATTCCACATGCTTGCGGGGCGCACCCACACGCCGCGTTCACCATACAGCGCGCGGTAGACCACCATTTCCTCGCGCGTCTCGCTGTGCGTGGCGATATAGAGGACTTCATACTCTTTGCCCTTGAAGTGACGGTAGCGTCCGGGCTTGATGAGCAGGCTGTGCACGATGCTGATGCCAAGTCCCGCCTCGACCATGGACAAGAGCGCGAAGTCGCTCGTCGTGTCATAGGTGACCTCGGGATGGATGTTGTAATGGTCGAGCAGACGGTTGAATTCGTAGTCTTCGATCTCCATCAGGCGCACGAAGTTCTCGTGCGGCAGCTGCTCGAGCGGGAAGACGGACGCGTCCGCCATTGGGTGATCCTTTGGGAGAATGGCGACCATCGTGTCGTGCAGGATGGTCGTCGTCTCAAAGTCGTTGGAGGCGGGGATGGCAAGAAAGCCGCAGTCGATCGCGCCGCGGCGCAGCCATTCGGAAATTTCATAATACTCGCCAGTCATCAGCTGGATCTGAATGTTGGGGTACGTCTGGTGGAAGTCCTTCAGAATTTCCGGCAGCAGGCTGATGGCAAGGCTTGTAAAGCACCCGAGGCGCAGCGTGCCGGACTGCACGCCATGCAGCTCGGACACGGCAAAGTTGAGGTCCTCATAGTCCTTGACGATCTCGCGGATCGTGGGCAGGAGCACCATGCCGTCGGAGGAGATCTCGATGCCGGAGTGGTTGCGCGTTAAGAGCTTGACCTGCCAGTCCTGCTCAAGATCGGAGATCATCTTGCTTACGGCGGACTGCGTATAGCCCAATTCGTTCGCCGCCTGAGTGATGCTGCCGGTCTCCACAGTGCGGAGATAGGCAATATATTTACGAATACTCATTATAAATGCCCTCAATAATCAACAATACCTCAAAGATTCCATTTTGGAATGCGCATATAAAAATATATTCGCTTTTCAAAACTGCTTTTGGATTATACAATATTACCAAAGAAAATTCAATGCCTACACACGGGATTTTCCAAGCAGTACAAAATTGTCAGACAAAATGTCGAATCAACAAGGAGGAAAACAGACATGATCCATTATTCCTGCATCGGTGCTACCGGTTATGTTTGCGGCGAAGTGCTCCGCATGATGGTCAACCACCACGAGGGAGAGCTTGTCAACGTGCTCGATACCTATGGTGTCGGCGATGCCATCTTTACGCATCATCCCGCTCTGCGCGGCTTCTATGATCAGGTCATCATGGACCTCACGGAGGAGAACGTCCGCGAGACCGCGAAGAAGAGCGATGTTATCATGATCCAGGTCCCCTCTGGCGACGTGGCCAAGTGGGCGGAGATCGTGCTCGCTGAGGACTGCGCCATCATCGATATCGGCGCTGACATCCGCTTCCGCGATGTCGACGTCTGGGAGAAGTGGTACGGCCAGAAGCACCCCGACGCCAAGATGACCCACGACGCTGTTTACTGCATCCCTGAGGTCATGCGCGACCTTGCCAAGGGCAAGAAGCTCATCGCCAACCCCGGCTGCTATCCCACCGCCTCCACCCTCGGCCTCCAGCCCATGCTCAAGGCCGGTCACATCGTTGACAATACCATCGTCATCGATGCCAAGAGCGGCTACACCGGCGCAGGCCGCCGTCCCGCCCTCAACAAGCTCCTCACTGAGGCGGAGAACAACTTCTGCGCTTACGCCCTCGGCGGTGGCCACCGCCACACCCCCGAGATCGAGCAGAACATCGCCTACATCACCGGCAAGGATCTGATGAAGCCCGAGACCTGGCAGTACATCAACTTCCAGCCGCACCTCCTGCCCCAGGTCCGCGGTATCGAGGTCACCATCTACGCTACCTGCGACAGAGACTTCACCAACGAGGAAGTTTACGAGCTCTACAAGGACTTCTACAAGGATGAGCCCTTCGTCAAGGTCTTCCCGGCGAGCCTGCCCGTTCAGACCAAGTGGGTCTACGGCACGAACTTCTGCGAGATGACCCCGACCTTCGACGCGCGTACCCACCGCCTGATCGTCTCCTCCGTGATCGACAACATCGGCAAGGGCGCAGCCGGCCAGGCCATCCAGAACATGAACCTCATCATGGGCCTGCCCGAGACCACCGGTCTCATGATGCCCCCGATGTATCCGTAATTTTCGGTTCGACGAGTTTCGACCCGATTTAGGCAAGAATGCTGTTAAACTAACGTTAAGAGAGGAGATCCCCCCACATGTCCAATCTGAAAAAGATCGAGGGCGGCGTTACCACGCCGCAGGGCTTCACCGCCGGCGCGGTCTACACCGCCATCAAAAAGCGCGAGAACAAGAAGCCCGACGTCGCTGTTCTCTACTCCGACCTGCCTTGCTCCTGCGCGGCCTGCTTCACCACGAACAAGTTCTGCGCAGCTCCGGTCATCCTTGACCGCGAGATCCTGAAAAAGGGCAAGGCCCGCGCCGTCGTCATCAACTCCGGCAATGCCAACGCCGCCACCGGCAAGCAGGGCATCGAAGACGCCCGCACCGTTGAGCGCGAGGCGGAAAAGCTGCTCGGCCTCGGCGAGGACGAAGTGTTCGTCTGCTCCACCGGCGTCATCGGCCAGAGACTTCCGGTCGACAAGGTGCTTCAGGGCATCCGCGAGATCATTCCCGCGAAGCTTGCCAAGGAGAACGGCTCCGAGGCTGCCTACGCCATCATGACCACCGATACCGTCCGCAAGGAGTGCGCCTATGAGCTGCAGCTCTCCACCGGCACCGTGAAGATCGGCGCGATGGCCAAGGGCTCTGGCATGATCCACCCCAATATGGCGACGATGCTCGTCTACGTGACGACCGACGCCAAGGCGGATCCCGCAGACCTGCAGAAGATGCTCTCCGCGGCTGTGGATAAGAGCTTCAACATGTGCACCGTCGACGGCGACACCTCCACGAACGACTCGATCTTCCTGCTCGCCAACGGCGCTTCCGGCGTTGAGATCAAGACCGAAGAAGACAAGAAGGCGATGGCCGACCTCGTGCTCGCCATCTGCACCGATATGGCCCGCCGCGTCGCTTCCGACGGTGAAGGCGCGACCCACCTCATCGAGGTCGAGGCCTACGGCCTGCCCACCGAGCACGACGCGCGCCTGGTCGCCAAGTCCATCGCGGGCTCCATGCTCTTCAAGGCTGCCGTCTTCGGCCGCGACGCCAACTGGGGCCGCATCATGGCCGCTGCCGGGTACTCGGGCGCTGACGTTGACCCGACCCGTGCCGACTGCATCATCAAGAGCGCTGCCGGCGAAGTGCAGGTCATGAAGGACGGCTTCGGCGCGGACTTCAGCGAAGAGCTCGCCAAGAAGGTCCTCACCGAGCATGACATTACCGTCATCGTCCGCTTCTATCAGGGCGACGGCGAGGCCAAGGCCTGGGGCTGCGACCTCACTTACGATTACGTCAAGATCAACGGCGACTACCGCACCTAATTTTTGAAGGAGGCTCCACCATGAGCGATATCGCAAACAAGGTCGAAACTCTGATGGAGGCAATGCCTTACCTTCAGAAGTATCAGGGTAAGATCATCGTCATCAAGTACGGCGGCAACGCCATGATCAACGAAGAGCTCAAGGACGCCGTCATGCACGACGTGGTGCTGCTCAAGCTCCTCGGCATGAAGCCCGTGCTCAGCCACGGCGGCGGCCCCGGCATCAACAAGATGCTCGAAAAGCTCGACATCCCCGTCGAGTTCATCGAGGGCCTGCGCTACACCTCCGCCGACATCATGCGTGTTGTCGAGATGGTGCTCGTCGGCCAGGTGAACACCGAGCTCGTCGGCTTTATCAACAAGCTCGGCGGCAAGGCGGTCGGTCTTTCCGGCGTCAGCGGTGACATCTATCACTGCCACCAGCGCGACGAGGTCCACGGCTACGTGGGCGACATCGACTATGTCGATCCCAAGCCCATCTTCGCCATGCTCGACGCGGGTTACATCCCCGTCATTGCCCCCGTCGGCACCGACGTTCAGGGCCACACCTTCAACATCAACGGCGATACCGCCGCGGGCAAGCTCGCTTCCGCGCTGGGCGCTGAAAAGCTCGTGATCCTCACCGATATCGAGGGCCTGTGCAACGACATCAAGATCCGCGACGTCATCAGCTATCTGAACATCGAGGATGTCAAGGCGCTCAAGGACAAGGGCACGATCGCCGGCGGCATGATCCCGAAGGTCGACTGCTGCGTGCAGGCCATCGAAGAGGGCGTGACGAGCGTCAACATCATCGACGGCCGCAAGCCGCACTCCGTGCTCTACGAGGCCTTCACGAACGAGGGCACCGGCACGACGATCGGCACCGCACAGGCGAGCGTCGGCATCAAATGGTAAAACATACACCCAACTTTTATTATAGGAGGACATAATAATGATCGAAAAGTTCAAGACCAACGCCGAAGTCATCGAGAACGGCGACAAGTATCTCTATGGCAACCACGTCCGTATGCCCCTTTCCATCGAGCGCGGCGAAGGCGCTTACGTCTTCGATAAGGACGGCAACAAGTACCTCGACTTCATCGGCGGTATCGCCGTCAACGGTCTCGGTCACTGCCATCCCGCGATCGTGAAGTGCCTCGAAGAGCGCGCCCACACGATCCTGCACTGCTCCAACTACTTCTACAATGAGCCCGCCGTCCAGACCGCGAAGCTCATCGTCGAGAACAGCTGCTTTGATAAGGTCCTCTTTGCCAACTCCGGCGCCGAGGCCAACGAAGGCCAGATCAAGCTCGCCCGCAAGTACGCCAAGGATCACGGCCATCCCGAGCGCTTCGTCGTCATCACGATGAAGAACTCCTTCCACGGCCGTACCCTCGCGACCTGCACGGCCACCGGCCAGTATGCGGTGCACCGCTACTTCGAGCCCCTGCCCTCCGGCTTCCGCTATGCTGAGTTCAACAACCTCCAGTCCGTCAAGGACATCATGGACGAGTACGTCTGCGCCATCCTGACCGAGCCTGTCCAGGGCGAGGGCGGCGTGCGTCCCGCTTCCCAGGAATTCCTGCAGGGCCTGCGTGACCTGTGCGATGAGAAGGGCATCCTCCTCATGTTCGACGAGGTCCAGGTCGGCTCCGGCCGTACCGGCAAGCTCTTCGCGCATCAGAACTACGGCGTTGAGCCCGATACCTGCTCCATGGCCAAGGCTCTCGGCTCCGGCGTGCCCATCGGCGCTGTCTGCGCCCGCGGCGAGGCTGCCAAGACCCTGACGCCCGGCACCCACGGCTCCACCTTCGCCGGCGGTCCTCTCGCCTGCGCGCTCGCTGCCACCACGCTCGACGTGATGATCAACGACGGCGTCATCGAGAACTCCCGCAAGATGGGCGAGTATTTCCGCAAGCAGGCCCACGAGATCATCGAGAAGAACCATCCCGAGACGGTCAACGAGATCCGCGGCCTCGGCCTGATCGACGGCATCCAGCTCAACAAGCCCTCCGGCCAGCCCGTCGTCGACCTGTGCTTCAAGGACAGCAACGTCCTGATCAACAACACCAACGGCAACGTCCTGCGCTTTGTCCCGCCGCTGATCGTCAATGAAGAGGAGATCGACATTGTCATCAAGGCTGTTGATGAGGCCATGACCAAGCTCGGCTGGTAATTATCTCGGATACTGCCTCGCGTTTCTTGCCTGCGAGGCCGGCGGCACGGGTTCCCTTCCCGTGCCATGCCGGAAGTATACATGACCTCATCCCCGGCCTGCCGATGGGGGATCGGCGGGCCGGGGAGAGAGGTATTTTCTGCATTTTACAAGCAGCATTTCACCCCTTGTGTTGTGCCAGTGTAAAATCCAAAAGGAGGAGTGCGATCCAAAACCTGCATCGGTAGATACCACGAGAATTGAAGAAGGAAAGAGCATTACCGTAAAACTGCGTTCACCATTCAAAAACACTTGCTATCGCTATGGAATCATGCTAAAATGAATGCATAGATATCCATACAAATAGCGAAGCGACCCCCAAAATTTCGAAAGGTTGGTAACACTATGAGTAAGGAAAAAAGAATGCCCAAACTGTGGGAAGCCCTGTTGACGCTGGCAATCCTGATCGCGGCACTCGCGGTCGGTATCATCATCTTCGGTGTTGACCCGCACGTCCCTATGTTTGTCGGCGTAATGGCTGCCGCAATCATGGCACTGCATCTCGGCTACAAGTGGGATGAAGTTGAAAAGTCCATGATGGACGGCATCTACAAAGCATTGCAGTCCATCTGCATCCTGATCATCGTCGGTATCCTGATCGGCGTGTGGATCAACGCGGGCGTTGTGCCTACGATGATCTACTACGGCCTGAAAGTCCTCAAGCCCGCGATCTTCTTCATCGCGTGCGTTCTCATTTGCTCCATCACCTCTCTTGCCACCGGTACGTCCTGGGGCACGATGGGCACGATGGGCGTTGCCCTGATGGGCATTGGCTTCGGCCTTGGCATGAGCCCCGGCATGACTGCCGGTGCCGTCCTCTCCGGCGCCTACTTCGGCGATAAGATGAGCCCGCTGTCCGATACGACGAACCTCGCTCCCGCCATGGCCGGTACGGACGTTATCACCCACGTCAAGGCCATGATGCTGCCCACCGGCATCACCTACGCCATCACCCTGATCTTCTTCGGCGTTCTCGGTGTGATGCAGTATCACGGCGGCGATGCGGATATGTCCCGCGTGATCGAGTTCTCCAACGCGCTGAACGCCGCGGAGGGCGGTATCTTCAACATCAACCCGTTGCTGCTCCTGCCTCCGGTCGTCGTTATCGTGGCAGTTGCCCTGAAGGTTCCCGCGATCCCCGGCATCACCCTCGGCATTGTTGCCGGTGTCATCCTGGGCCTCATCTTCCAGCCCGGTGCCTGCACGCTCGGAACCATCTTCGATTATGGTAAGAACGGCTACTACTTCTCCGACGAAGCGCTCGCCATGTTCGAAGCCAGTCTTTCTCCCGAAACGAGCTACACCATGACAAGACTGCTGGAAAGCGGCGGTATCATGGGTATGATGTCCTCTGTCTCCATGACGATCATCGCCATGATGTTCGGCGGTATCATGGAGGAGACCCACCAGCTCGAGGTCATCGTCAACGCCCTCAAGAAGTTTGCCAAGGGCCCTGCGGCTCTCGTTGGCCTGACCGAAGTGACCTGCGTTCTTTCCAACGCCACCATGCCCGAGCAGTACATCTCCATCGTGGTTCCCGGCCGTATGTATGCCGAGGAGTATCACAAGATGGGCGTGCACCCGGCAGTTCTGTCCTCTGCCCTTGAAGGTGCCGGTACCGTTACCTCCGCTCTGATCCCCTGGAACACCTGCGGTGTGTTTATTAAGGACACCCTGAACATCGCTCCTTGGGGCGCCGGCGGTTACGGTCCCTGGGCCATCTTCAACTGGCTGATGCCCATCATCAACTGGCTGTGCGTGCTGATCGGCTGGACGCTCAAGGATCTTGCGGGCAAGCCCTTCAAGAAGAGCAAGAAAGTCGCGCAGTAAATCAGTTAGCGACCCAACAGAAAGCTCCCTACCTAAAGGAATTAAAAATCATGACAATGAATCGGAATCAATATCCCTGTGTGGAATTCGATCTCGATAAATTGGCAGCGAATCTGGCAGCGCTCGTAGAGCGCTGCCATGATTCGCTCATCGAGGTCGCGGGAGTCGTCAAGGCTGTGTCGTCGTTGCCGGAGATCGTGCGCGTTTATGAAGAGAGCGGCGTGAAGTTCATCGCCACGTCCCGCATCAGCCAGATGCGCGCGATCCGCGAGGCGGGTATCTGCAAAAAGCCGCTGATGCTCATTCGTATCCCGATGCTCTCCGAGCTCCCCGACGTGGTGGAGCTGTGTGACATCAGCCTGCAGAGTGATATTATCGTGCTGCGTGCGCTGAACGAAGAGGCCAAAAAGCAGGGAAAGGTGCACGAGGTCATCCTGATGATGGATCTCGGCGACCTGCGCGAAGGCTTTTGGAACGAGGAGGATGCGCTTGATGCCGCGCTCGAGATCGAGCATGAGCTCAAGAACCTGCGCCTTGCGGGCGTGGGCGTCAATTTGAGCTGCTACGGCTCTGTTTTGCCGACCAAGCGCAACATGCAGGGCCTTGTCAGCCTCGCGTCCGACATTGAGCGCGAGATCGGCCGCAAGCTTGACTACATCAGCGGCGGCGCGTCGACATCCGCCTACATGGCGATGAACGGCACGATGCCCTACCGCATCAACCTGCTGCGCCTTGGCGACATCGGGCTTCGCGGCGAGACGGACAACTTCGCTCCCGACTTTTTGGAAACGGGCGTCATGACGATCAAGGCTGAGGTCATCGAGTGCCGCGACAAGCCGAGCTTTCCGGTCGGCGAGTTGGGCGTGAACGCCTTCGGCGAGGTCGGCCACTACGAGGATCGCGGCATCCGCCGCCGTGCGCTTGTCGCGATGGGCCGCGTGGACTACGGCAACTGCTTTGACCTCATCCCGCGCATGGAGGGCATCGAGGTCATCGGCGCGTCGTCTGACCACACGATCCTTGACGTCGAGGCTGTGAAGGACAAGGTCCATGTGGGCGATGTGTTGGAGTTTGGCATCAAGGCCTACGGCCCGATGGCGTATCTCACCAGCAGCGACGGCGTTCACATGGTGTTCAAGGGCGGAAAGCAAAACGCCTGATCGAAAAGAGAAAAAAGAGAGAGGAAAACGGTATGCCGACGGTGAGCGAGTTTTGGGACGGCCGTGCGCAGAATTACGACGCTCAGGTCGGCACCCACTACGCGGAGGCCTATGAAAAGACAGCCGCGTGTTTCAAAAAATATCTCAAGCCAACGGATACCGTGCTGGACTTTGCCTGCGGGACGGGGATCGTGACGTTTGCGGTCGCGCCCTCGGTGCAGTCTGTGCGCGCGATCGACGTATCCGGTGAAATGGTGCGCCGCGCGCAGGAAAAAGTCAAAGCGCAGGGCGTGGAGAACGTGACCGTCACGCAGACGGATCTGTTCGACGGCTGCCTTGCAGAGGGATCTTTCAATGCGGTGCTGGCCTGCAATGTGCTGCTCTACATCGAAGATCGGAGCGCGGCGCTTGCGCGCATCCGCGCGCTCTTGAAGCCGCAGGGAACGCTGCTGCTGGTATCGGACTGTCTGGGAGAGGGGCTCACGCGCGAGCGAGTGCGCAAGTGGTTCGAATACAAGACCGGCAAGCGGCCCTATGTCGCATTCGATACGATGCGCTCGCTCGAACGGTCGGTCACCGACGCGGGCTTCGCGGTGCTGGAGCGGGAGAATCTCTTTCCTGCGCCGCCGAATTTGTTCCTTGCGGCGAAAAAGGTATAAATGCCCAAAATGTAAAGACCCCGCACACCGTTTTGAAACGGTGTGCGGGGTTTCTTTATTGCTTTTGCCTGCGGGAAATTTTGTCGAGTAGCTTTCCGCCATAGCGGAACGTCAGCTCGCCGATCAGAAGACCCAGCAGCGCTGCGGCAAACACGTCGCTCGGGAAGTGGACGTACAGGTACAGCCGCGACAGGGCGATGAGCACCGCGAGAGAAATGGCGGCATAGCCGAAGCGCCTGTCAGTCTTCGTCAGGATCGTTGCGGCGATCGTCGAGGATAGCGTGTGTCCCGAGGGGAACGAGTAGTCCGTCGGCGTGGCGATCAAAAGCTGCACGGAGGGATCGAGCCAGCAGGGCCGCGAGCGCGCGACAAGATGCTTGAGCGCAACGTTTCCAACGAGAAGTCCCACAAGGAGCCCCATCAGCACGAGCGCGCCCTGACGGCGGTATTTTTTTGTGCACAGCAGGAGAACGCCTGCGAGGATCCAGATGATGCCGGCGTTGCCGAGCATCGTGAGCTTTGGCACCACAGCGTCCAGAAACGGGCAGGCAATCGTGTTTTGAATCCAGTGCAGAATGCCCCAGTCGAGCGCCATGGACGTGCAGCTCCTTTCTGATATTATTTGTGCAGCAGCGGGGAGAGCGGCTTGTAGATGAGGAAGCACAGCGCCACATCAATCATGCCCTTGACAAAGGTGAACGGCATATTGAAGACCATCAGGCACTCAAGAAGGCCGTTGGTCGAGGGACGGATGGCCTGATACATGCCGATGATGGCTTCAAGCGGCAGGTGATAGCACACAACGTAGGCGGGGTAGACCACAAAGTAGTTGAGGGGCACAGACAGTACCGCCATCAGCAGCGCGCCGGCGAGAGCGCCGATAAGCGCGCTCTTGCGGGACTTTTTCTTCTGATAGATGAAGCCCGCGGTGAAGGAAAACACGCTGCCCATGATGAAGTTGAAAAGCTCGCCGACGTACGCGGACGACGTGCCGTGCAGCACGGAGAACAGCACGTTCTTGAGCAGCGTGACGATCACGCCGTAGATGGGGCCGAGCGAGAACGCCGCCAGAAGCTCTGGAAGGTCAGAGATATCGAGCTTGACGAACGCGGGGATGAGCGCGGGGATCGGGAACTCGATGAACATCAGCAAAAATGCGACGGTCGAGAGCATGGCGGTCACCGTCAGCTTGTGGGTACGGCTGTGGTGAGTTGCGCGGGTGGTGGGGATGGCGTTTACATTGGGTTCGGACATAAAAATACACTCCTTTTTGTCATTTCCCCTGAAAGAACAAGTCTTCCAAGGTGCATGACGCAAAAGAGCGTGAAAATTGCGTGGTAGATCGCGCGCAGCACATCTTCTCTCATCCGGACTGTGACCGTCGGTACCGGAATTTCACCGGTTCGTGCGATAAAAAAATACCGCTTGCGGACTGTAACCGCCGGTGGGGAGTTTCACCCCGCCTCGAAGACAAGTGATTCAGTTGATAGCTTGAGTATACGACAAATTTTCGGTTTGTCAAGAGGGAAAATGCTTTACAAAGACGAACGAATGTTCTATAATGGCAAAGAGAGAGGAGGCGATGTCCATGCGGGGGAGACCCTGTTCCTGCGCATTCACCGGCCACCGGCCGGGGAAGCTGCCGTGGGGAGAAGATGAAAGCGACCTTCGCTGTATCGCCCTTAAGGCGAAGCTGCGCGCCGCGGTGGAGAGCGCCATCCACGAGGGGATGGAACATTTCATCTGCGGTATGGCCGAGGGCTGTGACCTCTACTTTGCCGAAACCGTGCTGGCGCTGAAAAGCACATACCCGCACATCACGCTCGAGGCGGCCATCCCGTGTCCCTCGCAGGCGGACGGCTGGGGCGAAGCGCAAAAATCCCGCTACCGCGACATTTTAGCTCGCTGCGACTATGAGACCATGGTGCAGCAGAGCTACACGCCGGGCTGCATGCAGCGGCGCAACCGCTACATGGTCGACCATGCGAGCCTGCTGATCGCCGTGAACGACGGCGCGCGCGGCGGGACGCGTTCGACGATCGAATACGCCTTCAAGCGCGGTGTGAACGTGCTGGACATCCCACTGGACTGAAAAAGGAGAGGACCATGTCCTTTGACTTCAAGAAAGAATACAGGGAATTTTACCTGCCGAAGGCAAAACCGGAGATCGTCGCCGTGCCGCGTGCGAATTATATCGCCGTGCGAGGGCAGGGTGACCCGAATGAGGAGGGCGGCGCGTATCAGCGCGCCATCGGCGTTCTCTACGCCGTGGCCTACACGCTCAAGATGAGCAGGCGCGCGGGACACGAGATCGAAGGCTTTTTCGACTATGTTGTGCCGCCGCTCGAGGGCTTCTGGCAGATGCCGGACACGGAGACGGTCGACTACGGGCGAAAATCGGATTTTTGCTGGATCTCTGTCCTGCGTCTGCCGGACTTCATCACGAAAGCGGACTTCGACTGGGCGGTCGAGGCGGCGGCAAAGAAGAAAAAGCTCGACTGCTCGAAAGCGGAATTTCTGGCCGTCGACGAGGGGCTCTGCGTGCAGATCCTGCACCTCGGCTCATTCGACGATGAGCTGGAGTCTGTTGCGAAGATGGACGCATTTCTGCGCGAAAACGGGTATGAAAACGACCTGAACGACGTCCGCCTGCACCACGAGATCTATCTCTCCGACCCACGCCGCGTTGCGGCGGAAAAACGGAAGACGGTCATCCGCCATCCCATCAAGAAGGCTTGAAAGGGAAAAAGGATCGTTCCCGCCAAGGCGGGAACGATCCTTTTTTGTGCATAAAAATCAAATATCGAACACGCCCATCACGGCGATGCCGATGACGACGAGCAGGATCATCGCGTAGTGCTTCCACGAGAGCTTTTCCTTCAGGAAGAGGCGGCTCCACAGCACGCTAGCCGCGCAGTAGGAGCTGATGATCGGCGCGGACATCGCAAGGTGCGATGTGTCCGCGATGGCATAGATATAGGCAAACTGACCGGCCGTTTCGCAGATGGCGCCGATGTACTTCGGCGCTTCTCGCTTGGGCAGCAGGCGATCCTTCTTGATGAAGACCACGTAGATGAAGCACAGCACCGCGGCAAACAGGAACGTCAGCTCGTAGGCGCAGTTTGCGCTGCTCTCGTCCAGCGTTTCGAGCACGCGGTTGTCGGCGAAAGTGCCGGCGGCGTCGAGCAGGCAGTAGGCGACGGGAAGCGCAAGGGCCAAAAAGCTCTTGGAATACTTGCGGTTGCCCTCCGCCTGACGGGCGGCGCGCAGCTCGGGGTCCTCCGTGGCATCCACCACACCGAGACCGATCGCACCCACGCAGACGAGGACGATCGCGCCGAGGGCGAGCGGGGAATAATCTTCACCGCCGACGAACAGCAGTGTCATCACGGCGACGAGCGCGCCCGACGAGTTGCAGATCGGCGACGAGACGGACAGTTCAATGTAGCGAAGGCCAAGATAGCCGAGCGTCATCGAGCCGATGTACAGCAGCGATACGGGCAGATACGTCCAGATAATGGACCAGCTGATCTCCGTGCCGCCGACGAAAATTTCGAACGCGGCGTGAAGACCCATCACGGTACCGACGGCAATGACCATCTTGAGGTGGGCGAGATGATCGTCCTCCCCCTGACAGCCGATCTTGGAAAACAGGTCGCTGCCGCTCCAGCAGAGCAGCGCGATCAGAGAAAGCCAGAACCACATATTGAATTGTTAAACTCCTTTGTACTGTTATTTTTTAGATGGCAAAAACAGCAGTACGCGGGGGCGGACGGCGGCGGAAGTGCCGGTTGGTTGCGGGTGTTCTACGGATGAGCATAAAAAAGCGGTATCCTTTACGGAAGGGGAAATTTTCGTTACGGCAGGGTGATGAGTCCGGCGTCGAGCATCTTTTGCAGCGACAGCAGCACGCCAAGCTTGGCGTGATACCAGGTGAGACCGCCTTGATAGTAGACGGCGTAGGGCTCGCGCACGGGGCCGTCGGCGGAGAGCTCAATGGAGCTGCCCTGCACGAACGCGCCCGCCGCCATGATGACGTCGGAGTCGTAGCCGGGCATCGGCGCGGGGACAGGGTCGACATAGCTGTCGACCGCGGCGGCGGACTGGATGCCCTTGCAGAAGGCGACCATGCCCTCGGGAGAGCCGAGCTCGACGCACTGGATGATGTCGTGGCGCGCCTCTTTCGACGACGGAACGACGGTGAAGCCGAGCTTTTCATAGCACGCGGCGACGAACACCGCGCCCTTGACCGCGCCGGAGACGACGCTGGGGGCGAGGAAGAAGCCCTGATACAGCGCAGGCATCAATCCGAGGTTCGCGCCGACCTCCTGTCCAAGTCCCGGC
>OGOK01001801.1_pt1 | contig 13803 bp, 10 predicted proteins | sample 1552661 | NCBI WGS metagenome assembly OGOK01 (sample SAMEA2580172, study PRJEB22360) | human gut metagenome | biome: human gut; feature: human-associated habitat; material: faeces | place: Denmark | collected 2008/2010
GTAGTACTACCCCGATCAGATTAGAGATCATATCCCCACTGTGATCGATTCCCTTAATACTGATCTTATTGGCAAGAGAGCTGTCAGCTTTCTTAATATCATTGATCGCCTGATTGACATCTGTAACTTCACAGCTCTTATAATCATCTTTTCCAAACTCTGCTGTGATCGTCCCAGTTGGTACTTCTTTATTCTGTTTAATAGTTACCGCAGTTACTTTGTCAGACTTTACATCCTTCATAAACTGCTGATAGGTGTAATCACCTGAACCTGGCTGGAACACGCTGATAAAATAATATGCTCCGATCACCAAGATCAGCAGGACTACTAAAAATCCACTGTTACTTTTCTTCGGGTTCAACGTTTAGTCTCCTCTCTACTCTTCCTCTGCTACTCCAATGTAAGGAAGGTTACGATATTTCTGTGCATAATCTAGTCCATATCCAACAACAAATTCATCTGGTACTTCAAAACCAATATATCTGACTGGTACTTCAACTTCACGACGATCTGGTTTGCTTAACAATGTACACAGATGAAGTGACGCAGGATTTCTGCTCTCAAGCATTGGTTTTAAATGATTTAAAGTCTTTCCTGAGTCAATGATATCTTCTACAACTAATACTTCTTTATCTAAGATTGGCTCATCTAAGTCTTTTGCGATCTTAACGATTCCTGAGGATTCTCTGGAATTTCCATAACTAGACACTGACATAAAATCAATTGTTACTGGAATCGTGATTCTCTTTGCAAGTTCACACGCAAAAAAAACACTTCCTTTTAAGATGGCGATCAGATGGATTTCTTTTCCTGCATAATCTTCACTGATCTGCGCTCCCATCTCCGCGATTCGTTTGTTTACATCTTCCTCTGAAATCATTACTCTGATATTCTCCATTGGAATCATCTCCTTCTCTTTTGAACTCAAGCTTTAAATAACGCTTGGTTGATTCTTTGATCTTATAATATTCGCTGATTCTTCTGCCAACGATCCATACAATATGACTGCCATCTGCCACCAATGGTATCTCTTCCCGCAATTGTCTTGGAATCTTCTCATCAATAAAATACCTGCTTAATGATTTTCTCTTCTGATCTTTGCCAAATGTAAAAAAATCTCCTGGCTTCCGGCATCGTAATTGTACACCTGTTTCTATTCTATCATAATCAATGATTTTGATACAATCATTTTCCACGATATTTGTCAAATCTGTAACCTCTTCGCACAAAATTTTTCCTGTCATTTCTTGTTTATCTGATATATTTCCTTTTTGTACCTTAATATACTGATAATTTTTCTCGGCAACCATATTATACGGAAGAGAAATTCGTTTCCCTGTTCCATTTTCTACCAAAGTTAACAGATCTTCAATATGTCTTCTTTCTAAATCTTTCTTCTTACCAGCTGTTTCTTCCAAAACTTTTTTTAGAACCTGTTTCTGGATCCAATGGTTTTCCAATAACAATTGATCACAATTGATCTCAAATCCTTGTCCAATAGGCTTTGTACATCTTAAAAATGACTCTTCTATCTGATCTGTCAGATACGTCGTCACTTCTTTGATATCTTCGCACAGCCATCCTATATGCTCCACCGCCTGCTCATTGATCATCTCAAGTCTTGGAATTACCTGATTTCGGATCTGATTTCTTGCAAATGCATCGTCCTGATTGCTTGCATCTTCTACCCAGGCCTGCCCAGCCTCTTTTAAATATTTTACGATTTCTTCTTTTTTTACACATAAAAGCGGACGGATCAGATTTCCATCTTTTTCTCTCATGGCACCCGCCCCATAAATTCCAGTTCCTCTCACCACTCGATATAAAAATGTTTCTGCCTGATCGTTTTGATGATGTGCGATCGCAATCTTATCAGCATTATATTTTTTCATTGTTTTTGCAAATGCATCATATCTCGCTTTTCTTCCTGCTTCTTCTAATGACATCTTTTCACGCTTGGCGATCTGTTTTACATCAATTTCAAATATTTTACACGGGATCGAAAGTTGTCCACAAAGATCCTGCACAAACTTCTGATCATCCACAGCTTCTCTTCGAATCATGTGATTGATGTGGACTGCTGTGATCGTGAGATTCATTGATTCTCTTAATTCATTTAAAATAAGTAACAGATATACAGAATCTGCACCGCCAGAAACACCGATAATGATATGATTTCCATTTTGTATTAAATTTTTTTCTTTGATAAGTTCTTTTACTTTATTCATGTAATTTACTTTATCATTCTTTGCAGATTCCTTCAATACCTGTCCCAGATTCCCAATACCATGATCGTCATATCATCTCTTTTTTCAAATTCTTTGTTTGTTGTAATTTGCTCATATAATCCATCTGCGATCGCCTGTGGACGTACCACATCCATTTCTTTCAAATATCGTGCTGCCATCTCCAAACCATTTTGCGAAAATCCGTCGAAAGCTCCATCGCTTAACATGACTAAAATATCTTCACTTTCCATCTTTTTGCGGTAAATTGGAATTTTCTCGGTATGTAATAAGAGGTTCACTGGTATCGTATCTACTTGAATGATCTCCACATCGTTTTTTCTCTTTAAAAGACATGGGCAGGCTCCAATTTTAAAGAATGTTCCGATTCCTGCAAATAAATCTAACTGAAAAAAATCTAATGTCGCATATTTTTCTTTTTCTGGTTGTAAGATCATCATAGACCTTAAAAGCTGAACACTTTGACTTTCGTTAATTCCTGCTCCTAGAAGTTCTTCCATCACTTCAATTATTTTCCTACTTTCTTTTTTCGCTTCCTGTCCTGTTCCCATTCCATCCGAGATCATAGAGACAAAACTTCCTTCCCTTACTTTTCCCATGGAAAAACTGTCTCCATTCTCATCCCCTGCGATCATTGGCAAAGTGTGGATTCCTGCGATTACATGGAATTTTTCTTCTGGTGTAAATCCATAAATCTCATAATAATTTCCAATCATCTTTTTCTGATCTGGCAATGGCTTCATTTTCTCCATTGTCATGGAACTTAACAACACTGCTGCTTGTCTTGTGCTGATTTCCCTGTCTTTTTTCTTTTTCAGATATAGATAGATCTGTTTTCCTTTCTCTGGATTATCGTAGAAATAAATTTCTTTTAGTCTCAGTTGGCTTTTTGCAAAACCTTTTGTGATCTTCTCATATAATTTCTTATTATCTGCCGTTAATGATACTTTTCCCTGAAAGAAATCACCCAGTGTATTTCCGGCTCTGATATACTGCTCCCCGACAATTTTTCTCAGTTGTTTCATCTGATTTCTCATTGCACGCAGAAATAATTCCCGTTCATAAATCTTATTTGCTTCCTCGATAAAATCCTGTCCATTCTTGCATGGATGACATCTTTTTAAATCTGCATAGCTTAATCCACCTTGCTTTTCGATGATCTGCCCAAGCCTGTCCTTATCTGCTAATGTAAACTGACATTTTTGATTCTCACGGCATCCGACACATTCTTTTAAGATCACACTTTCAACTACATCTCTTCCCCGTTTTTCATACGTTTCTTCCTCATCGTTATGATCACAGAACATCTTTCCCGCTGTCGTGAGACATTGCTGCATCTGGCGCATATGATAAAGGATCATTTCATGAAAATTTTGAAATAACCGGTCTTCTTCGAATTCTTTTTTCCTTAAGATTTCCATAGTTTTCCCTCCTGCAAGATTATTATAGAGGATTTTGTATGCAATTTCTGTCGAAATAAAAAATGTTATTTTCTGGAAATTATTATCAAAAAAATCCGATGTTTTTATAAGAACAATCCTATGACTATTCTTATAAAAACATCGGATTTTATATCTTTATTCTTTACTCTACCGGATGTAAATTCTTCAAAGAAATATCCATAATAGGAGCTGAATGTGTTAAAGCTCCACAGGATACATAATCCACTCCGATCTCACGGATCGTCTTTAGGCGTTCTTTTGTAACATTTCCTGAGCACTCTGTTTCAGCTCTTCCATCGATCAGTTTGACAGCTTCTTTCATTGTCTCATCATCCATGTTGTCTAACATGATGATGTCTGCTCCTGCTTCTACGGCTTCTTTTACCATGTCAAGATTTTCAACTTCTACTTCAATCTTACGTACAAATGGAGCATATTCCTTTGCCATCTGTACAGCCTTTGCTACGCTGCCTGCTGCACCGATATGGTTATCCTTTAAAAGGACTCCATCGGAAAGATTATAGCGGTGATTGAATCCGCCGCCGGCACGAACTGCATATTTTTCAAAAATACGCATGTTAGGTGTTGTCTTTCTTGTATCTAAAAGCTTTGTCTTTGTTCCTTTTAAAAGAGCAGAAACCGTATGTGTGTAAGTGGCGATTCCACTCATACGCTGAAGATAGTTTAGTGCAACACGTTCACCGGACAAAAGCACACGAATATCTCCGGTAACTGTTCCCATGAGCTGTCCCTTTTTTACGGCATCCCCATCTTTACAGAGAAATTCTGTCTTTGTGTTCTCATCTAATAATTCAAATACTCTTTTAAATACATCCAGCCCGGCAACAATACCATCCTGCTTACAGATAAGCTGTACTTCACCTTCTACAGCTTCTTTCATAACAGAGTTGGTTGTAACATCCTCACTGGAAATGTCTTCCTGCAGAGCGAGACGAATCAGTTCGTCTGCCTGAAGTTTCATGGAAATTGTATTCATAGGTAGTTTCCTTTCTATATAAATAATACATAAATTTATACGGCTGCAGATTCACTGAAGTCTACAGGTTTAACAGTCTGTTCTAAACCACATATCTTACGTGCGGCTCTTTTTGCAAAGACAAGACTTTCAAGAAGAGAGTTACTTGCCAAACGATTCGCTCCATGTACACCATTACAACTTGTCTCACCAACAGCATAAAGATGATCCATAGAAGTCTTGCTGTCACTATCTACCCAGATACCACCCATAAAATAATGCTGTGCAGGGACAACCGGTATCCACTCTTTTAATACATCATATCCCTCTTCCAGACATCTCTGATAAATATTGGGGAAATGATTGAGAATCGTCTCTTTATCAATATGTTCCATAGAAAGCCAGACATGATTGGTTCCGTCTTTTTCCATCTGTGCCTTGATTGCTTTCGTAACAACATCACGTGGAAGAAGCTCATTTACAAAACGTTCTCCGTTCTTATTATAGAGAACTGCACCCTCTCCACGTACCGATTCAGAAATCAAAAATCTTCTTCCCGGTTCTTTGGAATAAAGAGTGGTAGGATGAATCTGAACATAGTCAAGATGCTCTAAACGAATTCCATGCTTCTTAGAAATGTCTAACGCATCTCCTGTCAGATGAGGGAAGTTTGTAGAGTGCTTATAACATCCACCGATACCACCGCTTGCAAAAATCGTATCCTCGGCACGGATGTGCATGATCCCGCCATCCTTTGTTTTAGCGATAATACCTGCACAATGTCCGTCCTGTACAATAATATCTGTCATGGTCGTATATTCATAAATCGTTACATTCGGAAGCTTTTTCACCTGTGCAAGAAGTTTGCTCGTAATCTCCTGTCCTGTGATATCCTCGTGAAAAAGAATTCTTGGTCTGGAATGTGCCCCTTCTCTTGTATAAAGAAGTTTATCACCGTCATGAGCAAAATCAACACCATAGCCGATCAGGTCATGAATAATCTCCTGAGAACTGCGAATCATAATGTCAACTGATTCTTTACGGTTCTCGTAATGCCCTGCCTTCATCGTATCTTCAAAATAGTTGTCATAATCATTCTCATCTGTTAAAACACAGATACCACCCTGTGCAAGAAAAGAATCACTGCTCTCTAAATCTGATTTGGTAATCATAATAATATTTTTATCTTTTGGAAGATTTAACGCAGAAAATGTACCGGCTACACCTGTACCGACTATTACTACATCTGTCCTAAAATCCATTGCTGTTTACCTCCTGCTTACTACTTTGCAGCCAGCTCAAGCATCTTTTCGAGAGGCTTTTTAGAATTCTCTCTTAAAGCATCACTGACATGCACTTCATTCTCTCCTGTCTTCAATACGTGGAGAATCTTCTCCAAAGTATTTTTCTTCATATTCGGGCAGACTGGAAGCCTGTCTGGATAATAAAATGTCTTATCTGGATTCTGTGTCTTTAACTTATAACCAACACCTTCTTCTGTACATACGATAAATTCCTGACAGTCACTCTCTGTAACATAATTAATAATACCGGAAGTACTTCCAACATAATCTGCCATTAAGAGAATGGACTCCTGACATTCTCCATGGGCAACAATCTGTGCATCTGGATGCTGTGCCTTTACATTCGCAACATCTTCCGCCTCAATACGCTCATGTGTCGGGCAAAATCCATTATTATAAACAAAATTCTTCTCCGGTACCTGACTTGCAACATAGTGAGCCAGATTACGATCAGGGATAAAGAAAATATTCTTCTGTGGCAGTTCCTTTACAATCTTAACTGCATTTGCGGAAGTAACACAAACATCAGAATACTCCTTAAGTGCTGCAGTAGAATTGATGTAACATACTACTGCAAGATCATCGTATTCCGAACGGACCTTCTTTATCGTCTCGATTTCTGCCATATGCGCCATCGGACAATCCGCATTCATATCCGGCATTAAAACGGTCTTCTTCGGATTTAAAATCTTTGCACTCTCGCCCATAAAAGAAACACCACAAAAAACGATTGTCTGCTCCTTTAACTTTGTAGCAACCTTGCTCAAATAAAATGAATCTCCTATGTAATCAGCGATCTCCTGCACCTCAGGACGCACATAATAATGTGCAAGAATCACTGCATCTTTTTCTTCTTTTAACTTCTTTATTTCTTCTACAATTGTCATGAAATACCCTCCTGTAAGGTATGGTCTTTAAAGACCCCCTTCTGATTTTTGCCAAATTTCTGTCCATTATAACACCAAAGTTTACATCTGACAAGACACCTGTTAAAAAAGTGTAAAGAAGATTACAACAATGGCAGGGATTCTATATCATACAGAAATTCCCTGCCATTTATGCTACATACCATATTTATTTTTCCAATACGAATGTTATTTTACAATAATCGTAAATGTTACTTTTTCTTTATTTGCTGTATTTGTACATGTAACCGTTGTCTTTCCAGGTTTTATCCCAACAAATTCCATTTCATCATCATATATTCCATCATCCATATCTTCGAATGCAAGAACAGAAGAATCTTCTACTGTCCATTTTAACTGACGGTCTTTTACTCCTTTTCCTTTTGTTTTCTTAACTTCAAGTTCTAATTCACCATTTACTCTTATACTACGTTTCAGAGAGCCTTTTGCACAAATCGTTTTATTTTGGTAAGATGCTTTTATTGTTTTTTTAACATTTTTCACTGTAATCTTAAAATTAATTTTTTTATCGGTTTTTGTATTTCGACAAGTGATTTTTGTTGTGCCTGCTTTCAGTGCCTTAAATTTAATATCATCATCATGTCTTTCTTTTCCTGCAAATGTTACAATGGAAGAATCTTTAATACTCCAAGTCAGATTTTTATCTTTAACAGATTCTGGCTTATCTACTTCCAGTTCAAATATCTTTCCTTTAATAATACTACGTTTCTTTTTTCCCTCTCTTGAAATGTCTTTTTTCTTTGCAGCTGCCTGCACAGTATTAACATTTCCAAGCGCAGGGGTGGTATAACCTGCCGCAAACAAAATAGTAAATAATAATACAACTGCCATCCCAGTGAATAAATACCTTCTTTTTCTCATAGTTTTCTCCTTTCATTTTGCATAATTTTTGTAATCTTTTAAGATTTTATTAAATAACTTCCTTTATTTTATATCTTGATTATACTCACAAAAAATGAGAAAATCATTAAAAAGCATATTTAAAAATGACAGATGATCAAGTTAAGAAAGGAGTATAAATCTATGAGGATGCTGATTGTTGAAGATGAAAAAGATTTGTGTAATATTTTAAAAAAACGGTTACAAAAAGACTATACTATTGATATTTGTATGGATGGCGAAATTGCTAAAGATTATCTGAATACCTATACGTATGATATTATTTTACTTGATATTATGCTCCCTAAAATAGATGGAATCACTCTTTTAAAATGGCTGCGAAACCAAAAGAAGACTACACCTGTTCTTTTGCTGACTGCAAAAAGTTCTATTGAAGAACGAGTAAATGGATTAGATTCCGGTGCAGACGATTATTTAATCAAACCGTTTGCTTTTGAAGAACTACAGGCCAGGCTTCGGGTTTTGCTTCGAAGAAATATAGCAGCAGACCCAAGCGACATTCTTATTTATGAAGACCTTGTAATGGATACAAAAAAGAAAAAAGTCAGCCGTAATGGTAAGGAAATTTCCCTTACTACAAAAGAATATAAATTACTGCAATATATGATGCGTAATCCTGGACATGTTCTTTCACGTGATCAGCTTGAACAGCGAGGCTGGGACAGTACTTTTGAGGGAGGTTCTAATATTATTGATGTCTATATCCGTTATCTCCGAAAAAAAATTGACTCCGATTATGAAAAAAAATTAATCCACACTGTATATGGTAAAGGATATTGTTTAGGAGAGTAAGTATGAAAAGTTCAAAACTATCAATAAAATTTCGAATCACCTTTTGGTATACTCTTGTGTTTTCTCTTATTCTGGCTCTCGTATTTTTTTATATTTATTTTCTTTCTAAAAGCTACAGTATCCATGATCTTCAGGAAGAGCTAAAAGATGAATCCGCTGATATGCTGGAAAATTTATATGATAAGTCCAACAGGAATGATATTTTGTATAATGCAGACTGGACAAAATTCTATGACGATAATGTTTCTATCAGTTTATATGACAAAAACAGTTCTTTTATAAATGGTGTTTTGCCAGAACATTTTCCTGATAAAGTTCCATTTATCAACAATAAGGTACGACAGATAAAATCTGATAAAAATATCTGGTTAGTATATGACTATTGTTATGAAGAATCTCCGGAAGATTCCATATGGGTTCGAAGCATCGCTTCTTATGGACATTGGTCAAGAATTCTTTATAATATGCTATGGATTTTTGCTGTTCTTTTCCCTATTACTGTTTTCATCTCCGCCTTTGTCGGCTACCATATATTAAAAAAAGCGTTACAACCAATTTACACGATCAGTGATATGGCAAAAGAGATATCTTTTTCCGTCAATCTTTCAAAACGTATTGAAACATCAAACACTCATGACGAATTTTCTTACTTGGCTGATGCATTTAATTCTATGATTGCTAAACTGGAAAAGTCTTTTGAAAAAGAGAAACAATTCACATCCGATGCAGCTCATGAACTAAGAACACCAATTTCAGTAATACAAAGCCACTGTGAATATTGCCTTGATGAACTAAAGCTCACCGATAGTGTTCGGGAAGAAATTGAGATTATTTATAAAAAAACAACCTATATTGGCCAGCTGATTTCTCAGCTTCTTACTATATCCCGCACAGATAAGCATAGTTTTAAGCCTCAAAAAGAAGAAGTAGACCTTACTCTTTTAATAGAATCTGTCATAGAAGAACTTCAGCAAAAGGCAGCTTATAAAAATATTTCTCTGAATATATCCCCCAAAATGAATCATATATTATTCAGGGAGACACGATGCTCCTAATGCGTATGATTTATAATCTTATAGAAAATGCGATCAATTATGGTATAAACGGCGGATGTGTCTGGGTTAATCTTATAAAGAACCAGGAAAACACTGATATCATCATCAAAGATAATGGAATCGGTATCGAAAAAGAACATCTTGATAAAATATGGAATCGTTTTTATCGAGTTGATAAAAGCAGGAGCGCCGGGGAAGGCTTTGGACTTGGACTTTCTATGGTTCGTTTTATTGTAGATATTCATGGCGGAAGTATTGCCGTAAAAAGTAAACCTGGATACGGAACTACATTTACTGTGTCATTATGAAGCAATATCATTGACCACCCCCTGATTTTTGCCAAATTTCTGCCCATTATAACACCAACATTTACATCTAACAAGACACCTGTAAAAAAAGTGTAAAGAAGTTTCTGATAGTGTTTGACCACCGCCTCTTTTCTATGTTACAATTAAGATGAACATATATATTGATATGCGATTAAGAGGAGGGCCGGATATGATTTATTTGACAATTCTCAATACAATATCTATTCTATTTTTAAGAATCGGGCGAAGGCTCTTGTCCGGTTTTCGTGGTGTGATAAAGCTGATTTTTTAAGCGTCTTTTTGTCATGTACAAAAAGACGCTTTTTTTGACCCGGAAACTCTATGAGCAAATACATTTATTAAGAATGGAGGTCACTTTATGAATAAATATTTTAAAAAATCCACAAAGAGGTCTGTTATTTCCATGCTCAGCATTGCCATTACTCTTTGCCTGCTGTTTTCCCTTCTTTTTCCGGGAAAAGCTGTTAATGCAGCTCCAAGAATGAGACTGAATAAAACTGCTGTTACACTGATTCAAGGAAAAACTGTAAAACTACGAGTAATTGGAACTAAAAGGAAAGTAACATGGAAAAGCAGTAATAAAAAGATTGCAAAAGTGAATAAAAAGGGAGTTGTAAAAGCTTTAAGCCCTAGCAAATGCACCATTACTGCAAAGGTAAGAGGCAAAAAGCTAAAATGTAAAGTAACGGTAGATACCGTTGAACGAATCAACGCGAAAAAATTATATGATCTTATACGGAAAAAAGGTAAAAAAGGTAAAGGAGAAGAAAAAAATCTAAGAACAATTTCTACAAAGTTCCGTCCTAAAGGCACAGATGATTCTATTGAAGTCCGTATTACTGCCTACCCGGAAAAAGGAAAGCTCCTTTTTAGCTATGATTACGTTCTAGATTCTCCATGGGATAGTTATCATACAGAATTAACCATGAATCTCCTGAAAAAGAAAAAAGGTACGATTTCCAGTTCTTACAGAGACCTGTATGTCGATCCTGTATATACTCATTCTGTAAATGGTACGATTTCTACCTTATATGACGGAAAGTCACAGGGGCTTTTCCTGACAGAATGTTATGATGGGGCTGATCCAGATGAGACTTATGATGATGATGTAGAAACTTCTATTCCTTATAAAGGCAAACCGAGGCCAGACGATATCAGCAAAGGAATCTACCGAATAAATGATGCTTTTGCCAATTATAATATTTTACTTAAAAAATATGGATACAGCATGAAAAAGATTGGTTTTACCAAATGGAAAAATACAAATAACTAATACGGTACCGAAGTCTCTTTCCGGTATTCTGTCATATGTCATCATAATACAGTAAATGAATAATTAATTCTTCATAAATGCAAAAATGAGAGCAGCCACGATCGCTGCTCTCTTTGGAGAAGGTATTCTTGTTACACTAAATGCAACAAAACTTATAATGTATTGGGGGGGGTTACGAGTATTATAATAGCATTTCCTACCACGAAAGTGTGCATAAACATGAAGAAATTTCAAAATATTTTTTATGCATTTTTCGCAATGAAATACCCCTATTTGCCAATATTAAACTCAATCTTTTGTTCATATATAACAACTTCCTACAGTATTCAACGAAAAACACCAATTTTGTACTTGTAAAAATACTTTTTATGAAGAAAAGAAACAGCAACCAGAAATGCTGTAAATTTTATTTTGAAAGAATCTATGAAATAATTTGAGAAAAACACAAAAAAAGATGACCAGCGAACGGTCATCTTTTTGGAGAAGGTATTTTTTGTTACTTATTGGGTGTAGCAAAACTATATAATGTATTGGGGGGGTTACGAGTATTATAATAGCATTGGGTCACCCGAAAGTGTGCATAAAGTTTTAATGAATTGAAAAAAATTTTTGTGCAGATTCGTTCGAATTCTGACGACTTTTGTCATTCTGACTGAAAGACTATAAATTCTCCTCGGCTGCTTTATCATTTTTAAACAATGCTTCAAATTCTTCTCGGCTAATACGCTCTTTTTCAAGAAGTAAGTTCGCACAGGAATGAAGTACATCCATATTTTCTGTGAGGATTCTCTTCGCGTCTGTGTAGCAATCGTCAACAAGTTTCTTTACTTCTTTGTCAATGATGCTTGCGACTTCCTCGCTGAAGCTTCTGGAGTGACCGAGGTCACGTCCGAGGAATACTTCGTCTGTGTTCTCTTCGTAGTTGATAAATCCGAGTCTGTCGGACATACCGAACTTCGTAATCATACTTCTTGCGGTATCTGTTACCTGTTTGATGTCCTGAGACGCTCCTGTGGTTACATCGTCAAAGATTAATTCTTCGGCGATACGTCCGCCCATGCCGACTTTGATTTCCTGAATCATGCGGCCTTTTGTCTCAAATACGTTATCATTCTCTGGTACAGGCATTGTGTATCCTGCTGCCCCCATACCAGTAGGAATGATGGATACGGTGTATACAGGGCCTACATCTGGCAGTAAATGGAATAAGATTGCATGGCCTGCTTCATGGTAGGCTGTAATCTTACGCTCTAATTCTGGCACAAGACGGCTCTTTTTCTCAGTTCCGATTCCAACCTTAATGAAAGACTTTCTGATATCCTCCATGCGGATGAATCGTGCATTATTTCTTGCTGCATGGATTGCCGCTTCATTCATAAGGTTCTCAAGATCTGCTCCAGAGAATCCTGGTGTTGTGCGGGCAATCTGGTGTAAATCTACGTCTTCTGCAAGTGGTTTGCCTTTTACATGGACTTTAAGGATTTCTTCTCTTCCCTTTACGTCTGGTCTGCCAACTGCTACTTTACGGTCAAAACGGCCTGGTCTTAAAATAGCAGGGTCAAGAATATCTACTCGGTTTGTTGCTGCCATCACGATGATTCCTTCATTCACTCCGAAACCGTCCATTTCTACGAGGAGCTGGTTCAATGTCTGTTCTCTTTCATCATGGCCGCCGCCAAGTCCGGTACCTCTTCGTCTTGCCACCGCATCAATCTCATCAATGAAAACGATACATGGTGCATTTCTCTTTGCATCTTCAAATAAATCTCTTACACGGGAAGCTCCGACACCGACAAACATTTCCACAAAGTCGGAACCGGAAATACTGAAGAATGGCACGCCTGCTTCGCCGGAAACGGCCTTGGCAAGAAGAGTCTTACCTGTTCCTGGAGGACCTACTAAAATAACACCTTTCGGAATTCTCGCACCTACTTCAATGTATTTCTGCGGACTCTTTAAAAAGTCTACGATTTCTTTTAATTCTTCTTTTTCTTCCTGTAATCCTGCAACCTGGTCAAAACGGATATTCTGAGATTCCGGGTCCTGCATTTTTGCGCGGCTCTTTCCGAAATTCATCATCTTATTTCCGCCGCCGCCACCGCCGGAAGCACGGCTTATCATACCAAACATGAACATCATGATCACACCAATGACGAAAATCATGGAAAGCCAGCCTGCATCGGATGACTTCACATCGTCTACCTGACAGGATACTTTATACTGCTGTGCCAGATCAATGACCTTATTCACGTCAGTTACATGTGCTACTTTCTTCTCTCCATCATTCAGTTTTACAATGGCAGAACCTGTAGGAACCTGTGCGTTCTGCACTACCTCTATTGACTTTACTTTATTCTTTGCAATATCGGACTCCAGTCTTTCGTAAGAATACGAACTGCTGCCGCTCCCCGACATCAGATTCTTCTCAGCAAAATAATTGCCAAACATATATACCGCCAGGAACACTACCAGTAAAATGGCAGTATTTCTCATATTTCTATTCAACATTGTCTCCTTTCTCTTCCCCGGAAGCCTGCTCTGCTCCCTCCTCAGCATCTTC
>OGOK01001824.1_pt1 | contig 13611 bp, 11 predicted proteins | sample 1552661 | NCBI WGS metagenome assembly OGOK01 (sample SAMEA2580172, study PRJEB22360) | human gut metagenome | biome: human gut; feature: human-associated habitat; material: faeces | place: Denmark | collected 2008/2010
TGATAAGCCTGCCCGCCGCGTTTACATCAACGGCGAGGAGAAGAACTTCACGACGAAGGAATTCGACCTGCTGACCTTTTTAGCACAGAACCCGAACCATGTATTTACCAAGGAAGAACTCTTCCGTGAGATCTGGGATATGGAATCGATCGGTGATATCGCAACTGTGACCGTGCATATCAAAAAGATCCGTGAGAAGATCGAGATGAATACCAATAAACCTCAGTATATAGAGACTATTTGGGGTGTAGGATACCGCTTTAAACTTTAGTTTTTATCCCAAATATTCTCCGACTATTTGGGGTGTAGGATATACATTTAAACTGTAAAGGTTTTTTATTTTGCATGTATCAGTGAAAAGAAAAATGGCGCGGAAGTCAGAAAATGGCTTCCGCGCCTTATTGCCAGTACATCGTTTTCAAAGAAGTAATATGAATTTGATGAAAGTACAGATCAGAAACGGAAGATTTTGATCATTTGATTGATAAGAAAGAAGCGATTAACCGTCTTTGCTATGAAAAGCCGGATATGCAGATTTGCTTTTGGACAGAAGATGCTTTGAAAAAGCTGCATTTCCGACATGCATTGCATGAGTGATGGATATCTTGCAGAAGAGCTTGAGATAGAGTATAAAAAGGGTATATAATAAAAAAGTTCGGGTTCAGATAACAGGACAGAAAAACAGGGCACATTTTTCATATTCCGATCAATATAGGATAAGCGAGGAAACACAAATGAGTAACTACGAAAAACCAGTTGTTGTAATGGCAGAAGAAAGCACAGAGGGCGTGTATCTTGCAAGCGGAGAACACCTGGAACAGTGCAGATTTGGAAGAACAGAGGCATCTGCAGGGGCAGATGCGTGCCAGGAATGTTCTAAGAGCGGTGGAAAGAGAGCTACTCCTTTGCCGGGAGAAGAATCTGCAAGGAGAGATGATTTTAAAAGCTGCGTGGACAATATGCCGATCAAGCAGTAGAAATGAGGAACAGTATGCAGCCAGCGATCATTTATGAAGATGAAGACATTATCGTCTGTAAAAAACCGGCAGGCGTGGCGACACAGACCAGACGCATCGGGCAGGCGGACATGGAGAGCCTGCTAAAAAATTACCGTGCATCCAAAGGGGAGCTTCCTTATATTGGTGTGGTACATCGGTTAGACCAGCCGGTGGAAGGCGTTATGGTGTTTGCAAAAAATAAAGAAGCAGCGGCAGATCTAAGCCGCCAGATCAAAACAAAACTGGCGGACAAATATTATTATGCGATGACGGACGGCGTGCCGGAAAAGAAAAAAGGAACCTTAGAGGATGAACTTTTACAGAATGGAAAGACAAATACCTCCGAGGTGGTGGAAAGAGGAACACCGCAGGCAAAACATGCCAGCCTTTCCTATGAGGTGGTCGAGCAGGATGGAAAACATGCCGTTTTGCGTATCAAACTTGATACCGGACGCCACCATCAGATCCGGGTGCAGCTTGCACATGCAGGGATGCCGATCGTTGGGGATAAAAAGTACAACTTCAAAGAAAACATTGCACCGTCGGGCGGACAGCTTGCACTGTGCTCTTTTAAGATCGCGTTCCGGCATCCGAAAACGCATAGAAAACTGGAGTTTGAAATTGACAAGCCTTTTGGTTTATCATAAAATAAATCCAAAGGTTTAGATAGAAGAGTAAGGAGATTTATCATGGCAAAGGACAAGAAGTTAGTAGAGGCAATCACTTCCATGGAGGAAGATTTTGCCCAGTGGTATACAGATGTGGTCAGGAAAGCGGAACTGATCGATTATTCATCCGTAAAGGGATGTATGATCCTTCGTCCGGCAGGCTATGCGATCTGGGAAAATATTCAGCATGAGTTAGACCGCCGTTTCAAAGAGACCGGTGTTGAGAACGTATATTTACCGCTGTTTATCCCGGAGAGTCTGTTAGAGAAAGAAAAAGATCATGTGGAGGGATTTGCACCGGAGGTTGCATGGGTAACTTATGGTGGTTTGAATCAGCTTCCGGAACGTCTGTGTGTCAGACCGACTTCTGAGACATTGTTCTGTGATTTCTATAAAAACATCATCCAGTCTTACCGTGATCTGCCAAAGGTATATAACCAGTGGTGTTCTGTTGTAAGATGGGAGAAGGAGACACGTCCTTTCTTACGTTCCAGAGAGTTCTTATGGCAGGAGGGACACACCGCACATGCGACCGCAGAGGAAGCAGAGCAGAGAACCGTACAGATGTTAAATGTCTATGCGGATTTCTGTGAGGAAGTATTAGCAATGCCGGTTGTACGCGGACAGAAGACGGAAAAAGAAAAATTTGCAGGTGCGGAGGCAACTTACACGATCGAAGCACTGATGCATGATGGAAAGGCATTACAGTCAGGACCCAGCCACAACTTTGGCAATGGATTTGCGAAAGCATTTGGCATCCAGTATACGGATAAAGATAACAAACTTCAGTATGTATATCAGACATCCTGGGGTATGACGACACGTCTGATCGGCGCGATCATCATGGTACACGGAGATGATTCGGGTCTGGTGCTGCCGCCGCGTATTGCACCGGTACAGGCTATGGTCATCCCGATCCAGCAGCAGAAAGACGGTGTGCTTGACACTGCAAAAGAAGTCTGTGAACGCATCGGAAAAGTCTGCCGTGCAAAACTTGATGATTCCGACAAGAGCCCGGGATGGAAGTTCTCTGAGCAGGAAATGAGAGGTATCCCGGTTCGTATCGAACTTGGACCAAAGGATATCGCAGCAGGCAAATGTGTGGCAGTACGCCGTGATACCAGAGAGAAGATTGAGATCGCATTAGACGAACTTGAAGCAAAACTGCCAGAGTTGTTAGAGCAGATTCAGAAAGATATGTTTGCGCGTGCAAAAGCACACAGAGATGCACATATCTGGGATGCACATAATTACGAAGAATTTACCACGATTGCAAATGAGAAACCGGGCTTTATCCGTGCAATGTGGTGTGGGGATCAGGCTTGCGAGGACAAGATCAAAGAAGACCTTGCAGTGACCTCACGCTGTATGCCGTTTAACGATCAGGAGCACATTTCAGATGTCTGTGTATGCTGTGGAAAGCCGGCACACAAATTAGTATATTGGGGTAAAGCATACTAAGATAATTAATAGTCTGTTTGAAAACAGATGGATTACTTTGAATGAAAACGGAACTGGAAAATGATCCGGGGAACACAGCCAGGTTTCACGGATCACAAGGTTCTGTTTTCATTTTACATAATATGAAAACGATTCCGGTAGCGTTTCTACAATGAATTACAGGACAGAAAAAGTACATGTAACACAAAATATTATTTTTCCAGGGGGCAGGAGAAGATGATAGAAAAATATTATGATGGTGCGATAGAACAGGTAGCAGCCGGTTTGGGAACTGTGGAAAAGAACTATCTTTTAGTCAGATACAGTGGACAATTTTCCGTAGAAAACTTAAATGATACAAAGCAGCTTGAGAAAAATGAAGACATTTTCGTACAGGTACATGAATTTGAAACGGGGGAGATTACCTGTGCGTATGAGCCGTATCTTACCATGATCTGTGATGGGTTCAGGCGGTATATGACGGGAACGTTTGAAGAATTTATGGAAACGTGTGATGTGTATTATCTGCACCGGCCGGTTTTGCTTGGTTATTTTAATCAGGATAATACAGGGCGGGAGGAGATCATTTTGCTTGATGAGGTGGCATATGAGCAGGAACGCATGTTGGCGGCACTTGAGCGCATGCTGTGTGCCATTGCTGACAGGCATCCGGTTCTGTTTGTTTTGAACCGTTTTCAGCTGGCTTCTAAAAGTACCATGCAGCTTACGGCGCGCTTTTTGAAACGTGAAAACTGCAATATCGGTCTTGTGCTTGGCGTGAGTGATATCCAGGCAATGCCGGAATTTCTGGTGCCGGACTGGGAAATGCTGTATGAGACATTAGATGATGGCAGTAAGATTTATCATATCGGAAATTCCGGCAGAAAAAAAGAAGAAACCATAGATGACGAAAAATACGTTGACTATGGAAGTGAAAAAGTGTACCGGAAACTGCAGAATATGGTGGAATTTCTTGATTTTGACCAGGCGGCATATTATTTAGAAACCATTGAGCGAAAGATAAAATTTGATAATCTTTTAGTGGATGATGCCGCGCGTTTTCGCATGTGGCTCTTATTTGTCAAAGTATCGATTTTAAGACAGGATATTCCAAAAGCGCTTGAAATCTGCGAGGATCTGGAAAAAATCCATCTTGCCGGAAAGGAAGAGGAGTGTGCATATGAGCAGGATTATCTGATCGCGACCGCATATATGTACCAGGGAAAATTAAAAGAGGCTTTGGAGATGGCAGGAGAAACATACCGCATCGCCGGGAAAATGTCCGATGATTACCGGATGTTTTTATCCGAACTGTTGGAGGCAAAGATCCAGATGTCCGGCTGGTATAACATCTTTTTCTGTGCACAGGATGTAAAGATAAAGGAAAGCCTGATCCAGAATCTGATCCGTTACAACTATCGCAATCACCTGGCACATGTATATATTTATGCGTACGATAACAAGCCGGAGATCGTGAAAAAAGCAAACCAGTCCGAGGAGCTTCTGATTTATTTCAGCAGGGGAATCCGCATAGCAAAAAAACTTGGAAATGAGTATCTGATCAATATGGCATACCAGAAAAATATTATGCTGTCATCGACAAACGGTATGTATGAGATATCTCTGCTTTATTCGGTGAGGACTTATGAGGCACTGAAAGATAAAAGATCAATCCAGGCAGGGCGTATTTATTCGGGGATTGCATATAACTTATGTGCGATCGGTGAAAATGAGCGCGCGATGGCTTATTACAGGCATGCAATCCGTCTGTTTTATCATCTGAGGGAACCGGAAGATATTGCGGAAGTGCAGTATAACATGTCTTTAAACTGCATTATGTGTGGACAATATGAAAAGGCGGAGTTTTATCTGACACAGTGCATGAAAGCGGTGGAGCGTCTGCATTTAAACAGCTTAAGAGTCTGCAATCTATCCAAATTATATGGACTGCTCGCTCTTGTGTCGATCTTAGAGGGTAACCGGTTTAACTGTGAACGTTATTTAAACAACTGCAGGCAGTTTTTAAATTACGTTATAGAAAAAGAAAAGATGGGGGATGGGTTTGGAACAGTCCACGATTATGCAAAGATCGATGATGACATGTTTTTGTATACATTCTCCCGCGGACTTCTTGCTGTACACGATGGAGATTATGAAAAAGCAGACACAGATTATGAGAAAGCGGAGGATTATCTGAGCCGATCCGAGGGAAATCAGTTTTTCAGCTATGCACTTTTCCGGCAAAAGTGGATGGAATGTTTCAAATGTCTCGAAAATCAGAAAGGTTATGAGAAGCAGAAAAAAACGTTAGAAGAATACGAAAGGCAGCATTTCAGTACCTATGGAAAACTGGCGAAAAAAATGATGGATACACTGCCGCCGGTGGATGAGGCGGACGGGCAGCAGGATGTTTCCGAACAGGAATTAGACGTACTGCTCTGGCAGGAGAGCATGGTATTAGCCTATAAGAGCAAGAAACACCAGCTGGATTTTATTTCGACCTGGCAGAAACTGATTGATGTGACCGGGGTCTGTGCAGAGGAAATGATCGATGCGGTCATGAAAACATTTTTAAATCACTTTAATGTGGACTGTGCGGTGTATGCGCGCTGTATGGAGAGACAGACGCAGGTATTATACAATAATACCGGGATCGATTTAAACGAGGAGCGGACGGGCAGGATCATCGCATCTTTAAAGCGGAATCCGGGAGGCTACGCGATCTCAAAGATCAGCAGCAACTATAACGAACACCAGGATATCACGGCATTGTTTGGTGAGGATGACGTGTGCTCTTTGGTGGCGGTGCCGTATTTTAACAATGCAAAACTCGAAAGTTTTCTGATCACCTATGTGAGGATGAAGGATAACTGGCATTCTTCCGTAAACCGGTATATGCTCGACGAAGATGATTTAAATATGTATCAGCTTTTATTCCGCGAGGTAAAATATTCTTTGAACCGTCTGGACGCATATGATAAAATATACGAGATGAACAATAAACTTTACCTCGCAGCAGTCACTGACCAGCTCACCGGAATTTACAACAGGGAAGGTTTTTACCGTAGGATCAAAGATCTGATAGATGAATTTTCGGGTGGAAAACGGAAACCGGAACTGGGTCTGATGTTTATTGATCTCGATAATTTTAAGCATTATAATGATACTTACGGTCATGATGTCGGCGACCTGGTTTTAAAGGAAATGGCAGATATTTTTTCCGGTCTGTGTGAAAAACAGGGATTTGTCTGCCGCTATGGTGGAGATGAATACATTATTGTATTTTTCACCGCGGATAAAGAAAGGCTGAAGGAAACGGCAAAGCAGATCTATCAGAAGATCGATCAGGCGGACGGTTTTGAAAAAGCGATTTCTGAGAAACTGAAAAAACAGATTTCCATCCGGAAAGAGCAGCGCATTTCCTGCTCCATTGGAATCGTGTTGGCAGAAGACATTCATGGCGAGGAAGAAATCAACCAGATGATCAAGAGGGCGGATGATCTGCTCTATTCGATCAAGACAACGAAAAAGGGAACTTACCGTATATGAAAATCGTTTTGCCGGAAAAAGTAAAATTTATCATAGAAACATTGGAAACACACGGGTATGAGGCATATGCAGTCGGCGGATGTGTGCGTGATACCATGTTACACCGCACACCGGGCGACTGGGACATCACGACGCAGGCGAAACCGGAGCAGGTCAAAGAAATATTTGCCGAAAAGAACATTCATACCATTGACACCGGGATCCAGCACGGAACCGTGACTGTGATGGTGGAACATGAGGGATTTGAGGTGACGACCTACCGGATCGACGGGGAATATGAGGATGCGAGACATCCGAAAAATGTACAGTTTACCGCGAGTCTGTTAGAGGATTTAAAAAGGCGTGATTTCACGATCAACGCCATGGCGTACAATGACAAAAACGGCCTGATCGACGCGTTTGACGGTGTGGGTGATTTAGAGCGCGGCGTGATCCGCTGTGTGGGATGTGCCATGGAACGTTTTTCCGAGGATGCACTGCGGATGCTTCGCGCCGTGCGTTTTGCGGCGCAGCTTGGGTTTGCCATCGAGGCAGAGACAAAAGAAGCGATGGTAAAACTTGCGCCTGATATTGCAAAAATCAGTGCGGAGCGGATACAGACTGAACTAGTAAAATTAAATACATCCGCACATCCGGGAGAAATCAGGACTGCATGGGAAACAGGACTTACGGCAGTGTTTCTGCCGGAGTTTGACCGTATGATGGCGACACCGCAGAATACAAAGCATCATTGTTATTCGGTCGGGGAGCACACGGTGGCAGCGCTGGAACATATTGTGGGAGATAAGGTACTGCGCCTTACCATGCTGTTACATGATGTGGCAAAACCTGTGTGCAGAACCACGGATGCTTCCGGCAATGACCATTTTTACGGACATCCCAAAGAAGGCAGTGAAATGGCAAGAAAGATCCTCCGCCGGTTAAAGTTTGACAATGACACGACCGATAAGGTGTGCCGGCTGGTGTGCTGGCATGATGACAATCCGCCGCTTTCCGAGAAAAACGTAAGAAGGGCGGTAAGCAGGATCGGAGTGGAACAGTATCCTGCATTATTTGCAGTGAAACGTGCGGATATTCTGGCACAGAGTGAATACCAGAGAGAAGAAAAACTCTCTTATGTAGATGGCTATGAGGCGTTATACCGGGAAATTTTAGAGAAGAATCAGTGTCTTACAATACGGGATTTAGCTGTAAATGGAAGTGATCTGATCGCTGCCGGGATGAAACCCGGAAAAGAGATCGGGGAGACATTAAAAAGTCTTTTAGAACTGGTGCTTGATGATCCAGAACTGAATAACAGGGAACTGCTGTTAGAGCGAATCTGTAGTCATGAATAAACAAACCCTCTCATATGATGAAGAGACACGGGGTAAGACCGTAATCAATCATATGGGGGGCGTTTTTTTGTATAATCGACCGGAACAGATATTAGAACAATACGAACTGGAAGTAAAGTCCATCTCAAGAGGACGGGACAGCTATCAGTGTGATACAGAGCAGGGACCGAAAATTTTGCGGGAATACAGAGGATCAAAGGAGCGGGCCGGGTTTTTAGCGGATATGCTGGATCATCTGAGTGGACAGGGAAGAACGGTGGAGACGGTAATGCGGACAAAAGAGGGTGAGCCGTTTTCCGTGAACGAGGAGGAAACAAAATACATATTATATCAGGCATTTCCGGGGGCGGAATGCGACACGAAAAACAGGGCGGATATGCTCTCTGCAGTAAGAGAACTTGCATTGCTTCACCAGTCTGCGCAGAATTATGAGGGCAGTGTGCCGGAGTTTTTAAAGTCAGGGCAGAATAATCTGCTTCTTCTCTATGAAAAAAGAAACCGGGAATTGAACAAAGTCAGAAATTATATCCGTGCAAAAAAGAAAAAGAATGATTTTGAGATGATGTTTGCGGTCTGGTATCCGGAGTATGTGAAAAAAGCACAGGAGACGACGGATATTTTAAAAGATCTGGGAATCCAGGAACAGCTGATCGGATTCTGCCATGGGGACTATAACCAGCACAATGTCATTTTTTCACGGGAAGGGATCGCGGTTGTCCATTTTGAAAATTTCCTGTATCAGGAGAGCGTCGGGGATCTTGCCAACTTTATCCGGAAAATGATGGAAAAAAATAACTGGAATGCCGGGCTTGGCATGGATCTGATCCGCGGATATGACCGGGTCAGAAAACTGTCGCCGGAGGAACTGAAATATCTGTATGTGTATCTTGCATATCCGGAAAAATTCTGGAAGATCGCCAACCGTTATTATAATTCACACAAGGCGTGGCTGTCGGGAAGAAATATAGAAAAACTGGAAAAAGTCGTTGCACAGGAGGACGCAAGGGAGCAGTTTTTACAGATGCTCTTTCACTTTACCGTATAGACAGTTTGCGGTATAATCAGGTGAGTAAAAAATTGTTCAAAGCTACAGTAGGAGACAGGAGAATACATGAAGATAAAATATCAGATCATATTACTGCTTACAGCAATGGTCATGCTGCTTGGCGGATGTGGGAAGAAAAATACGGTCGTGACCGGACGCTATTATTATCCGGATCAGGAGAAAGATGCAAAAACGGAAGAAACGTCGGATGATGCAGATGAGTCGGCGGAGACGACTGAGAAAAATGAAGCTGTGATCGGAAGTGACCAGTTTCTGATCAAAACAAATGACATGCAGGAGGAATGCCTGACGTTAGAGCAGATTGAATCCGGGAAAGAGTATGTGTATTATTACACACTTGCGACCAGGTTTCTCGATAAATACGGAAACCGCACTGCAGTGTCTTATTTTGAGCCGGGCAGAGTGATCACGGTGGGAGAAAAAGATGACCAGGGAAAAGTCACACAGGTGCAGATTTCAGATGCCGTCTGGGAATATCCGGATGTATCGCGTTATTCGGTGGATATGGACCGTGGTATTTTTAAGATTGGAGATGAGCGGTATTCCTATGATGCAGATCTTTATATCTGTGAGGATGACCTGAGAAAACAGTTGTCTGATCTGACTGATTTAGATACACTGCGTGTGACCGGTATAGGAAAAAAACTGATTTCCATTGTGGTTACGACCGGACATGGAGAGCTTGCTCTGACCAATACGGATCTTTTTGAGGGAAGCTTTATCCAGATCGGAAGCAAAATTTTTGCGGAAGTGACCAAAGATATGACAATGGAGCTGCCGGCAGGCACCTATACTGTGACGGTGGCAAATAATGGGTACGGCGGCAGTACGGAGCTTACGATCGAGAGTGGAAGAACAGAGACACTTGATCTTAATACCTTAAAGGGCGCGGGACCGAAGTTTGGAAATATTTTATTTGCCGTGGATGTGGAGGATGCGCTCATTCAGATCGATGGAAAGGTTGTTGATACGGAAGAGGCGGTTCCAATCCAGTATGGAGTGCACAGTCTTACGGTCACGGCGCCAGGGTACGATACCTTTAATAAGAAATTATTTGTTAATTCTGAGGAGGCAACGATCGTAGTCGGAATGTCGGGTGACGGCACCGGAACAGACAGCACCACGGAGGAAACGGAAACAGAAAATACTGCGGAAACAGCAAATGAAGCGGACAGTTCGGCAGAGGGAGCGGCAGGAAGCCTTGCAGGAAGTCTTGCAGGAAGTCATACGGCCGGCGAAAGCGGTGGAACAACATCGGGAAGCAGTACCGGAACAGTAGCCGGAACAACTGCAGGAAGCGGTACTGACACATCGACCGGCACGGCAGCAGGAAGCGGAACCGGCACGGGTACATCTTCGGATCTTTATACAGGAAACAGTACCGGAGATGGAACATCAACAGGCAGCAGTGCGGACTATTTATCTACATTGTCAGAGCTTCTGTCAACATTATCCGGTAACAGCAACTAAAAAGGACAGAATTGTACAAATTTAGCATGGAATAGTACTTGAAAAACAGGTTCGTTATCGCTAATATAAAAATAGAATCATAAGTAAGTATGGGAGGAAAGAAAAATGGGATACAAAGAAAATTATGAGAGCTGGCTGAACAATCCTTATTTTGACGAGGATACCAGAAATGAGCTGAAAAGTATTGAGGGAAATGAAAAAGAGATCGAAGACCGTTTTTATATGGATCTGGAATTTGGTACAGCCGGACTTCGTGGTGTGATCGGAGCCGGAACCAACCGCATGAACATTTATACCGTGCGCAAGGCTACACAGGGACTTGCCAATTATATCAGCAGGGTAAACGGACAGAAACGCGGTGTTGCCATTGCCTATGATTCCCGTCATATGTCACCGGAGTTTGCAGATGAAGCGGCACTCTGTCTGGCAGCAAACGGAATCAAAGCGTATGTATTTGAATCTTTAAGACCGACACCGGAACTTTCCTATGCAGTGCGTAAATTAGGATGTATCGCCGGAATCAATGTGACCGCAAGCCACAATCCGCCGGAATACAATGGATATAAAGTATACTGGGAGGATGGTGCACAGATTACACCTCCACATGATACCGGAATCATGGATGAAGTAAAAAAAGTAACTGATTACGCAGCGGTAAAGACCATGCCGCTTGATGAGGCAAAGGCAGCAGGTCTCTATCAGGTGATCGGCGCAGATATCGACGATCCGTATATTGCAGAGTTAAAGAAACTGGTGCTGCATCAGGACTGCATTGATAAAGTGGGCGGAGAGTTAAAGATCGTATACACACCGTTACATGGAACCGGAAATATTCCGGTACGCCGCGTATTAAAAGAACTTGGTTTTAAAAATGTATACGTTGTTCCGGAGCAGGAGCTGCCGGATGGAGACTTCCCGACCGTAAGCTACCCGAACCCGGAAGCAGCAGAGGCATTTGAACTTGGACTTGCCCTCGGCAAAAAAGTCGATGCAGACCTGATCCTTGCAACAGACCCGGATGCAGACCGTCTCGGCGTGTATGTAAAGGACAGCAAAACAGGGGAATATCACAGCTTAACCGGTAATATGTCCGGCTGCCTGATCGGTGATTATGTGATTGGACAGCGTAAGGAGCGCGATGGAAGCCTGCCGGCTGACGGTGCATTTATCCGTTCCATTGTTTCTACGAATATGGCAGATGCGATCGCTGACTATTACGGAATCGAGCTGGTAGAGGTACTGACCGGATTTAAGTTTATCGGACAGAAGATCTTAGAGTTCGAGAAGACTGGAAAAGGAACCTATCTGTTTGGTATGGAAGAGAGCTACGGCTGTCTGACAGGAACCTATGCGAGAGATAAAGATGCGATCGTTGCATCCATGACACTCTGCGAAGCAGCTGCTTACTATAAGACAAAGAATATGACACTGTGGGATGCAATGCTTGCAATGTATGAGAGATACGGCTATTACAAAGATGATGTGACATCTATCACCTTAAAGGGTATCGAGGGACTTGCAAAGATCCAGGAGATCATGAATACGCTGCGTGATCAGGCACCACAGGAGATCGGCGCTTATAAAGTAACTGCAATCCGTGATTACAAGAAAGACACGGTTACAGATCTTGCAACAGGCAAGGTAACACCGACCGGACTGCCGGCTTCGAATGTTCTTTACTATGAGATGACAGATGGTGCATGGGTATGTGTAAGACCATCCGGTACAGAGCCAAAAGTGAAGTTTTATCTGGGTGTAAAAGGAACATCTCTTGCGGATGCAGATCAGAAATCAGCGGATCTTTCAAAAGCAGTACATGCGATGATCGATAAAATGCTTTAATACGAATTCTGGATAGAAAATGTTTGTAAAAATGGTTACTGTTTACAGGCAGGCATTTTCTGAATTGAAAATGCCCATATTTCGGGGATTTTCCTTGACAACAGAAGTAAAAACAAGTATAAATAATGAAGTAGGTATTACAGTGTACGGATATCCGTCAGGGATTGGTGCATCAGAAAACCACAAAATTAAATTTACTGTGAAAATCCAGAGGAGGAATTTTTAACATGAACAAAGCAGAATTAGTTGCAGCAATGGCTGAGAAAACTGAATTAAGCAAAAAAGACGCAGAAGCAGCATTAAAAGCTTTCACAGACGTTGTAGCTGAAGAATTAAAAAAAGGTGAGAAGATCCAGTTAGTTGGATTCGGAACATTCGAAGTATCTGAGAGAGCAGAAAGAACAGGAAGAAACCCACAGAGCGGTAAAGAGATGGTTATTCCGGCTTCTAAAGCTCCAAAATTCAAAGCTGGTAAAGCTTTAAAAGATATGGTTAACGCATAATCATAACAGAAAAGATTCTAAGCGGGTTCCGGTTGTGGGATCCGCTTTTTTGTTGGAGGATTACTATGAGACTCGATAAATTTTTAAAAGTATCCCGTCTGATCAAACGCCGCACGGTGGCAAACGAGGCGTGTGATGCGGGAAGGGTATCTGTAAATGGAAAACCGGCGAAAGCATCGGTCAATGTCAAAGTCGGGGATATCATTGAGATCGCATTTGGAACGAAAACCGTAAAAGTGCGTGTACTTGATCTGTTGGATACCACGAAAAAAGAACAGGCAAAAGATTTATTTGAATATATAGCATAAAAGCAGGCACCTTCTAATATATTTAGAAACGGTAATAGATATTTCCGCCAATAAATATCAGGAGGTCTTAGGATGGATGATAAAAATACAAATGTGACAAAGTCACATAAGGTACTGCTTGCAAACCGCAAAAGCGGAGCTTTTTCCGGCGTGGTGGACGTGTTGTCATTTGATGTGGCAGAGATTCTGTTAGAGACAGAACTTGGCATGCTTTTAATAAAAGGACATGATCTTCATGTGAACCGTCTTACCCTGGAAAAAGGTGAAATTGATATTGAAGGAAGAATCGATTCCCTGACGTATTCCGATATCAAAAATACAGGAAAACAGGCTGAATCTATTTTAGGAAGGCTGTTCAAATGATGGCTGTCAGCGCAGCAATCAGTGAGCAGGCAGCCTCACTTGGGGTATCCATATTGATTGGCGGTGC
>OGOK01001841.1_pt1 | contig 13481 bp, 10 predicted proteins | sample 1552661 | NCBI WGS metagenome assembly OGOK01 (sample SAMEA2580172, study PRJEB22360) | human gut metagenome | biome: human gut; feature: human-associated habitat; material: faeces | place: Denmark | collected 2008/2010
ACTGCTTCTGCCGGGCCTCAATTTCTGCAGGCAAACCAATGTTGAGGTCGGAGCAGATCTTCTCAAAGTTGTCCAGTACATTTACAATGCGGTTTTGGACATCAAGGGGAGGAACCGGAACTGTCATTTTTGCCAATGACGCAAGCCCTATTGTTTTTTGTGCAGCCCCCTTTGCCGCCAAGTCCGCTTGTCTATGGAATGCTGTTCCATTCATTGCATGGTACAAATACCGTGAATCAATAACAGCATTGTTTGGTCTCAATATTGCAATATGTCGTTGAAATACAAACTTTTTATTTTCAGAAATATACACAGGGATTCCATACGACCCTACCACTGTATACAGCACATCACCTTTTTGGGGTCTACGCTTGTCCGCCAACCGGTTATAATATTCATCCGGAACATATTTTGTTACATTAAGGTTAATTTCATGTCGTTCATCAATATCTGAAATTGTAATAAACGGAACACCGCTATCCGCTTTAGGTGGTGCCTGATGATCGCCATCCGCTATCGAATCGCAGCATTCTTCTAACTGTTTTATTTCGCCTTTATAGCTATTCGCAAGCAACTTATCCCTATAATAAGTATACTGTGTCTTTCTAGCTGTAAGCTCCGCTGTAAGCTCCGCTGTAAGCTCCGTGAAATTGTCCAAGATACGAACAATTTCACGCTGAATTTCAAGAGGGGGAACCGGAATCACTAAATTTTCAATCGCACTTCTCGACAGTCGTGGTATGCTCGCCTTTCTTACTTTTGAAAGGAGTTGGTTTTGGTTGTTGAGGAGCAGATGATAAACATACCGATTCAAAACACCTTCCGGACATACAATAGCAAAACAATCATCTGCTGCCCAAAATGCCCTATCGCTAAATCCGATTTCTCCAGCCGCTACAATAATAAAAGTTGTATTCGCACTATAATTGCAATCTGTGTGATATCCCAACGGCGTTAAGCTATTTTGATACACTGGGTACTTTCCACTTGTAGAAAGCTGGCTTCTTACCACACGTTTTCCACGTTCAATTGATACAGCATCTACTAGCTTTTTATATGTTACCCCGTTCGGGCAAAGTTCTTGAACCAATTCATCAAGTCTACTCATTTCTGCTCTTTCTTCTCCAGCCAATCAATATAGTTTTTCCAAACTCTTATGTATTCGGTTGCTGTTGCTACTCCATTTTTAACGCCCATGGTGGAATCTGCCATCCTAACATAAAGCACTCCTTGCCTGACTGCAAACTTACTCTTATTATAGCCATCTTCAATGTCTCGATTGCTTATAAAAACTCCCGGTGCCTTCTTTACTACAATCAAGTAAATCCATCTATTCTTACTAATCGCAATCGGAACAAACTCACACTTGGGATGGCTAATCAACATATACATTTCAAGTTTTTCTGTCAATTTTGCGCTGAACTGTTTCATCTTTCCCAAATCATCAGCGCTCAACCCACACAAATCCCATTTTCCGGGCAAGTAAATGAAATTAGCATCTGTATTTAATCTTCGTCTATCCTCTGTTGAAAGCGGTATTTTTCGCTGGTTTTCATCTTTGCTTTCTCCCACTCCCACAATGATATATGAATCTCCATTATAATCACTATTGGAAAATGCTAGGATGTCTTTAATGATAGCCGGAATATGTTCGTCAGTCAGACCTTTCTTGAAATCCCAGTATATTCCTTCCGTATAGCCTTCAAGTAGCGGTTGAACAATCCTAAATGCTTCACGTTCTGTCATTTTCACACCTCAAAGAGTATGGTTACAGAATTTCGCCATCTTCCAAATACCTGTCAAAATCGCTCTGGTACAGCCGATCCTGCACCACACGGTACTTTTCAAACTCCGTTTCGGCGTGCATCTTTGCAAGCTGTGCCGAGATTTTGCCTGCATCCTTCAGCACTTCCAAATCATCTGCCTGCAAATAGATGTCCAGCCGCTTGGCCCAGTCCTCCATGGTCATGGGAATATGACGGCGGGCACGGTTCTCGGCAAGGTCGAGGTATGCCGAAACGATCAGCTCCATGGACTTCATTTCATCTTCGGTCAGGTAGTTTTTCGCTACCGAAACATCGCTCTTTTTGATTTTGCCGTTGGGAGTATCCTTCCATGTGTGAAGCCCCATGTGCGGTTTTTCGGCATCGGCACGCTCATAGATCAGCTCTGCCGCCGTATGGCGATGCACGGCATAGTGCATCTTATTCTGCACCTTCGCAAAGAACTCTTTTGTGGTCAGCGCATTGCGGTCATAATCCAGCGAAGTAGCGTAAATGTCAGTAAGTTTCTGGTAGAAGTTGCGCTCCGAAATGCGGATCTCCCGGATACGCTCCAACTGCTCTTCAAAGTATTTCTTGGTCAGGACTGTGCCACCGTTTTTCAGGCGTTCTTCGTCCATTGCCCATCCCTTGATAGTGTACTGCTCCACGATCTGATTTGCCCAGACACGGAACCGCACCGCCCGCTGGTTGTTCACCTTGAAGCCGACCGCAATAATCATTTGCAGATTATAGTGGTTCACGCTGCGAGTAACCTGTCGGCCACCCTCATTTTGAACTATTCGGAATTTCCGAATAGTTGCCGCTTCGTCCTGCTCATGGTCAGCATAAATCTTTTTGATATGCTCATTGATGGTCGGAAGCCCCACATCGTAAAGGGTCGCCATCATCTTTTGCGTCAGCCAGATGTTTTCATCCTCGTAGCGCATCTCAATGCTGTCCTTGTCCTCGCCCGTAGAGGCAACAAAGGTCAGGTATTCCGCCGCAGAAGAACGTACCAATGCCGAATCTTTCTTTTTGCTTTCCATCTCAGCCCTCGATTTCTGCCACGATCTGGTCAATGGCGGCCCGCAGTTCGTTTTCTCGTGCTACGATTTGCGCAATTTCAGCGTTCAGCTTCACAATGTCGATCTTCTCGCGGGTATCCTTGGCTTCCACATAAGTGGAAACGGACAGATTGTAGTCATTTTCCTGCACCTCGGAATACTCCGCCAGATGGGAGAAGTGTGCTTCTTCTGCCCGCTGTGCAAAGGTGTCCACGATTTTGTTAATGTTCTCCGGGGTGAGTTTGTTGTTGTTCGTCACCTTGACGCACTCGGAAGAAGCATCAATGAACAGCACTTTATTGTCCGTTTTGCCCTTTTTCAGCACCATGATGCAGGTGGCAATACTGGTACCAAAGAACAGGTTGCTCGGCAACTGGATGATGCAGTCAATGAAGTTGTTGTCCACCAGATATTTGCGGATTTTCTGTTCTGCACCGCCACGGTACATAATGCCGGGGAAACAGACGATTGCCGCCGTACCGTTGGAAGCCAGCCACGCCAGCGAGTGCATGATAAAGGCCAAATCCGCTTTGGATTTCGGGGCCAGCACACCGGCAGGGGAGAAACGCGGGTCGTTAATCAAGACCGGGTTATCATCGCCTTCCCATTTGATAGAATACGGAGGGTTGCTGACAATGACCTCAAAGGGTTCCTCGTCCCAATGCTGGGGCGAAATCAACGTATCCTCATGCGCAATATTGAATTTATCAAAATCAATATCGTGCAGGAACATATTGATACGGCACAGGTTGTAGGTCGTCAGGTTGATTTCCTGACCGAAGAAGCCCTGCCGGACATTCTCTTTGCCCAGAATCTTCGCCGCTTTCAGCAGCAGGGAGCCGGAGCCGCAGGCCGGGTCATAGACCTTGTTGACCTCGGTCTTGCCCACGACAGCAAGGCGGGTCAGCAGTTCCGAGACCTCCTGCGGGGTAAAGAACTCGCCGCCGCTCTTGCCAGCGTTGGAGGCGTACATACTCATCAGGTACTCATACGCATCGCCAAACGCATCAATCGTGTTTTCCTTGTACTCACCGAGCTTCATTGCACCGATGCCGTCCAGCAGCTTGACGAGCATTGCGTTGCGCTTTGCCACCGTAGCGCCCAGCTTGTTGCTGTTGACATCAATATCATCGAACAGACCGGCAAAGTCGTCCTCGCTCTCGGTGCCTTTGGCCGAATCCTCGATATGACGGAAAACGGCCTCCATCGTCATGTTGAGGTTGTCGTCCTGCGGCGCACGGGCACGGACATTTACGAACAATTCTGACGGCAGGATAAAGAAGCCTTTGGTCTGCACCAAGTCATCCCGTGCCTGCTCGGCCTCCTCGTCAGACAGCTTGGCATAGTCAAAATCCGCGTTGCCTGCCGCGATTTCGTCCGCGTTGATGTAGTTCGTCAGGTTCTCGGAAATATAGCGGTAGAACATAATGCCCAGAACGTAGGATTTGAAATCCCAGCCATCCACGCTCCCGCGCAGGTCGTCCGCAATCGCCCATATTGCGCGGTGAAGTTCTTCGCGTTCCTGCTCTTTTTTGTTATCCGGCATTGTGATTCCTCCAAATTATAAGTACACTTTTTAACCCTATGTATATTGTAGCAAATACGCCATCCCATAAGTCGGACTTGCAGCCAAAGATACATATTTTTATCTATTATAACGAAAAAGCGGGCATTTGTCACCCGCTTTTTGCCGTATTTCGTAAATTATTGTAGATGTCACGCACTATTTGAAGTAGAAATTTTTCCGCAGCCGGATTGCTCCGTCATCGCAAATTACAAAGAGGTCTTGTTCCAAATGTGCAAGGTCAGCTGGCTTGATGATGGGCTGTCGTTTCTGGTTGGGGTCGGTTGCCAATAGGGAACGCTTTTCACCAATCATTTTGGAGAAATATTCCTGTGTTTCGGTATCTTTGCAGCCGAGCAGAACAGTAAACTTAAAGTTACCCAGCATCGCTTTCCGTTCATCTTTACCGTAAATCATATCGAGGTCGGCTAACGACTGGGTTAGGACAAGGATTCTAATTCTTCTTTTCCTCAAACGGCGGAGGGCCGGGGTAATTTGTAATTTTCCAAAGGACGCAAATTCGTCCAGGCAAAATAGTATCATTTGCTTATTTTCTTTTGGTCTTGATGAAAAATACTCCATTGACTGCGCTGTAATTATACGCATTAAGTCGCCATAGATTTCGAGCTTTTCTTCCGGGATGTAAACATATATACTATTTGTTTCCAGCGTGGCTGGGCTGATTGACTGCTCATAGCTGGCCGATTTCCGAAGTGCATTTTTGATTTTTTCATTTGTAGCAAACAGTTTTAAGGCATCGTCTGCCGCCTGCTTGCAGCCCGCTGTGTTCTGCTCGCTTGCTCCCGCAAAGGAACTAATGAACATATTAGCAATCGGATTCTGCTGCTTTGCAATATCATTCAGCAAACTGCGCCAATCGTGGCCGAGGAAGAACTCACAGATTTCAATGAAGTTCCAACCCATACCGTAGTAGCAGATAAGCGCTGCCGTTATCATTTTTCGGCCATTTTTCGTAAAAAATATGCCCGCCTCGCTATCATTAGCCTTATCCGGCAACAGCAGGTAGGCAAGTTGCTCCAAGCGCTCCTGCCGCTCAGTGTCATCCGTTACGGCATTGATTGAGGCAAACACATCATACGGGATACAACTTTCTGACGTCGGGTCGAATACAATTTTGTTGGGCGTGTTGACATTCGCTGAAATATCGCCGGAAATATCCACCACCAGCGCCGTACCCTGCCAACTGCGCAATGTTGGAATCAGCAAAGCACTTGTTTTGCCTGTGCCAGACGGCCCCAGTACGAGAATATGCCCCTCGTCCTGTTCAGGGGAGTAGGCCAATAGGCTCAGTTTCTTGCCAAACAGGATTCCTCTTGCTTGCGCTGGCTGCCGATACGCAAGATTTTTTTTGGAAAATGGATTTGGCAGATGATTAACCTGCCCGCGCAGATACACCAACAGCAGCAGTATAACCAGTAGAATTGCCGCCACGCCATAGAGATAACAGCTGATAATCCATATAACTTGTTTCATGGTCGCACCTTATTAAAAGTGAAGCCCCTGCTCAATTTTGGATTCTCCAAAATATAGCGCAGGGCGTTCCACTTCCTGCTGGTATTCCTGTTTGCGTTCGGCTTTCAACTGTGCAACAGTGCGGTTGCCGCCCTGCCGTTTGGTTACGCCGGTCATAACGCGGGCATCTTCCAGACCGTGCTCGTTCAGGTAGCGTTGCAAGTCCGGATGAAAATTTCGCAGCTCGCGGCGGTCAAGAACATCGTTCGCACAAATTTTATAGCCCTGCTCGTGTTTTAAATCTTCCTCTACTGGGATAAAACAGAAATGTAAATGCGGTTGGCCGCCCTCGTCATCATGGACGATGGCCTGCACGACATTTTCCTCGCCATAGCGATTTGCCAAAAAATCGTATGTTGCGCAGAAAAAGTCGTCGTAGCGCTCCGGGTCTAAATCCTGCGGGGCTGTTACGACCCAGCCAGCCATAACCTTTACGTCATCGCGGTTATAGCAGTACAGTTCTGATTTGCGCTGCAAAAAATAGTCATACTCAGTCATGCCCCGGTCTGGGGATAGTATATAGTCCCGCTCCAGCCTTTTCGGGTCAATGTCATGGTTACTCGAATGTTCGATTTCTCGCCGGTTGTGGCGAAGTATATTGCGGACTGCGCCCGCACCAAACTTCTCGGCACACGCCATCATAATCATTCCCTTCTCGTTGGGGGCCATGCCCCATCCGATTGCGGCTTAAAATGTACTGCAAAAGCAAGCAGTACATTTAGTCTCCATCTGCTGTGTCATACAAGGTATGGCAGTTTCCCCGGAAACTCCCACCGCCCTTGCGGGCTTACCTTGCCAAAATGGCGTGACCCCTCTGGACTCCCCGCTGCCGACAAGACCCGCTTGCCGTCAGTGAGGGGCTGCGGCCCCCATCGGGACGATTTTTCATCGTCCCTGCCCCTATAAGATTGGCGGTGCCAAGTTCTGCACTTCCACGCAGAGCATCAGCACCGCCCTTGCTGCGACCTGTACGCCTTACTATCGCAAAGGCGTGTCAGGTCTTATTTTTTTCTACCCGATGTACAGCACCACTGGCCCATTGCATCATGCTCAATCCCTGTAAGGAACTGCATGCCCTCAAACCAGTGGAACGCCTGGTTCGGCTCGCAACGAAACGCAAGCGCCGCCAGCACATCGTACACAGCCTTTTCGCTCCACAAAGTATCCCACTCTGCAAAAATGTCATCCACCAAACGCGCACCGTTAATTTTGCTGATGCCTCCAGCTGAAATCTGTTTGCCGAGAATATTGTAGACCTCAACAGCAGATTCCCACAAGGCATCATTCTCTGTAATGGTGCAGTTCTCTACATCCTCATGCAAATGGTACCGGGCAAAAAATCCTTGCAAGCGGTCTGCATCACGCACCGGGCGCGTTCCTAACGCTCTAATACCGCGCGTCATCGACTGCTTGATTTCCTGAGCTTCCAACGCTCCTTCTGTATGGCGTTGCAAGATAAATCTTGCCTCCGTGCGGAACGGTTCCGTAATCGGCAGAAACTGATTTTTAATTGCCATATTGATGATGTCTCCAATTTTCAATCCAAAGGTTTTGGTTGCCTCAGCGATAAGCATATCACTCTCAGCATCCGACGCAAAGAAACGTTTCATAATGTTTTTCCTCCTTTAAAACGTTCATAATTCAATACATCATGTATATATCGTTTAAAGTATGCACACGGAAAATATATACATTTTGTATATTCAAAATTGTTATGCGTGTGCTATAACGGTAAAAGGGATTCCTCCTACAAATTTCATTTTCTGCAATTCGCAAGGATTGGCAAGCCCCAAAAATGCTTTTTTGCAAAAATTATATTTTTGCTTTAAAGCGTTATTTATACTTTAAAAAGACTGATAAACCGCTGCGGCGGAGATTGAGAAGCGTGGCCCTGCCGCTCAAAAAAGTATATAAGCCCCCAGCCCTAAGTCAACAGACTTTCACGGCATATTCTCGCACTTTTGCGGGGAGTGCTGCGATATTCCATGTTCTGTTGACACCGGGATGGGGGCTTTACTTTTTCTTTTCGCCGGCAGGGGCCAAACCTGCAAACCGCTTCGGCGGAGATTTAAAAGTATACTTTTAAGACGAAAGGACAACGAAAATGAAACAGACGATTAAAACGAGCCGCGTGGCAGGTCAGTTAGAGAAAATGTTCCGAGCACTTAACAACCGCTTTTTTGACGGCGAACTGCCGGAAGTCGTTATTAGTTTAAAAAAGACTGCTGGCGCGTATGGGCACTTCACCACTGGAAAGGTTTGGAAGACAGGCGAAGAACGGCGCTACGAAATCAATATAAGCTCTGCCAGCTTAAATCAGGAGTGCGCCTTTCTCGCAGGCGTTTTAGTCCATGAGATGGTACACGAGTATTGCGCTGAGCACGGTATAAAAGATACTAGCAATAATGGCGTGTACCACAACAAGAATTTCAAGCACATTGCAGAAACCCACGGTCTGGAAGTCGAACACCATCCCAAATATGGTTGGACAATTACCAGCCCCGGCCTTGAACTTCTGGATTTTGTTGAGGAACAGGGCTGGCAAGATTTCCAGATGGTCGAGAGCCTTAACCTACTGGATGTACTCGGAACGCTCCCCAAGGGCGGCAACAGCGGTGCAGGCGCAGAAACCAGAACGAAAAAGCCCAGCAGTACCCGCAAATATATTTGTCCCAAATGCAGCAACAGCTGCCGAGCAACCAAGGTCATCAACCTAATATGCGGCGACTGTATGGAAAAAATGGTTGTTGCCGAATAAATTATAACAACAGTGATAATGGTCGAGTGAGAGTAGACCGCTATTTTTATATGTACACTTTTAAAGGAGCTACACAATGCAATACGATTATTATTCCTGTCCGTATGAGCCTGATACCGGCATACCACCGTGCGGAGAAATGCCAGAGTGCCAAACCTGTTCTTGGTGCTACCTTGCAGACAGCGAAAAGTAGAACGATGGCGGTGGTCACACAAGCGACCACCGCCATCATTTTCAGTATCAAATTTAAGCTATGCACAAGTAATATCAAAACTGCTTGCTATCGTATGACAAAGTAAGTATACTATCAGTATCAAAATTAACGAGCCTTAGAGGTAATACCACTATGCAGATATATGGCTACTGCCGCATTTCCACGCCGCAGCAAAACATTGAACGACAAGTGCGCAACATTCTGGCAATGTACCCAACCGCACATATCATCCGAGAAGTATATACCGGCACAACCTATCAAGGCCGCAGAGAACTGGACAAGTTGCTTCACACCGTGCAAGCAGGCGACACTATTGTATTTGACAGCGTATCCCGCATGAGCCGCAATGCAGACGAGGGTTGCCAACTATACGAAGACCTGTACGCCCAAAATGTAACGCTTTGCTTTCTCAAAGAGCCACACATCAACACGGAGACTTACCGCCAGACCATCCAGCGGCAAATCAGCACCCAGCTGAAAACCGGCAATGCCGCTACCGACAGTTTTGTATCCTCGGTCATTGCTGCACTGAATCAGTACACCGTTGACCTCGCCAAAGAGCAGATACGCCTTGCCTTTGCGCAAGCTCAAAAGGAAGTTGACGACCTGCACCAGCGCACCAGAGAAGGAATGTTGACCGCCAAACTGAACGGCAAACAGATAGGTCAGGAGCGCGGTCGCAAACTGGTAGTCAAAAAAGCCGCCGCTTGCAAGGAGTCCATTAGAAAATATAGTAGGGATTTTGACGGAACGCTGTGCGATGCAGATTGTATCAGGCTCATTGGCATTGCACGGAATACATATTACAAGTATAAAAGGGAACTGCGAGAGACAATACCCCTATAACCGAAACAGCCTGTAAAATGATTTCTCATCCCACAGGCTGTTATCTCCATGACAAAGAAAATGAGAATGGTGTCCTGTTCGCAATCCTTTTTATCTCTTGTCACACATCATTGTAATACCTACACTTTAATTTAAAAGTGCATTTATAAAAGTTACAGTTTATCGTCACATATTGACTTATATTCTTTTCTCTATTACTATGATACAGGGCATTCACCGAAGAACAAAGAGACAAGTTAAGAACCCACACGCAGGCCCCTCCGCCATCCGGCTCCGGGGCCTGCTTTCTTTTTTGTTTCCAATCCTCTCTCATTCTGTCCCATGCGGGAAAACATGAGATAATGCGTTGATTTTGCTTGGTGTGGACTTGGAATGTTCTTGGAGTTGGCTTGGAGATTAGGCGGATTGCGAGCGGAACGGAGTGGAGCGAGCTCCTATGCGCTCTCTTGATTTCCTCTGCGCCTTTCTGGATTTTTTCGGGTGCCCGCGCATATAGTACGGTCAATGCAAAATCGGAAAATGTGGAATCCGTCTTTGCCTCTTAGTAGCACTTTACGCCATCGCAACGATAAATCCATGAGGCAAGCAAAAATTCAAGATTTTCCAAAAGGCACACTGAAATTCCACTTTTTCCAAATTTCGCTCTTTTCAGTTCTATATTTGGAAAATGTGGAACGGAAGTTTGCCCCAAAAGGGCACAAGTAATTTTCCTTTTTCTTCGGTGAACGGACGCCCCAAATTTACATTAAGGAGCGTCAAAGAAATGCGAAAACAAGTCCAAAAAGAGCGCTGTACCAAAATCATGCTCACCAAATGCAAAGCTGTCTGTCACCTGTACGACAAAGTGCAGCTTGCCGCCGCGAAAATGCTGGATGCTGAACCTGCCATTTTTCAATTTGAATGTAATGTTCCTATCCTCTGCAATGATATTCCTGCCAACGACTTAAATCTTCCCAGCGAAACCTACACCACAGATTTTGTTCTGCATTATGACGATGGGCATACGGCAGTCCGCGAGGCTGTCTTTCGGTCTTTTCTAAGTCGTCCGTCTGTTGCGGAAAAGCTGGAATTATCCCGCCGATACTGGCAGCAACAAGGCATATCCGATTGGGGTATCATCATTGACAAGGAGGATGCCGACCATGAGGACTCTTGACATCCTTGCCGCCGAAAACGGCGAACACATCCGCGTTTTGCTTTATGGGGAAGAACAGAGCTATGTTGTCAGCTGTCAACACTTTCGGATGCCGTACCCCGTTGCATCGGATTTGCTTGCAGAATTACAGCCCGTCCCTGCCGAAACATACTCTGTTTTCGTTCTGGACGAAGACATCACCAACCGCCAGCGCGAGGGGCGCAATCGCAAGCTCGACCTGATTGCGCCGCTGTTGGAGGATGCCTGTATCTATGATAAATCCCATCGCAACGAGGTTGTCCGCCAGATTGCTGCCAAGCATGGCATTGCCCGCCGCACGGTACTGCAATACCTTTGGCGCTATTGGGTATACCAAAGTAAAAATGCACTTTTACCCGCAGAGCGCCCCGCGCCAGAACAACATGAGCTTACTGCCGATGAAAAGGCCATCCGCTGGGCGCTGAACAAGTATTACTACACCCCACAGCGGCAGAGCTTGCAGACTGCCTACAAGATGATGCTACGGGCGAAATACTGCGACACACACGGTACATTGAAGCCGGAATATCCCACGTTCTGGCAGTTCCGCTATTTCTTTCGCAAGAACCGCGACCCCATCAGCGAGACCATCAGCAGACAGGGGCTTAAAGCCTACCAGCGCAATCACCGTCCGTTTACCGGCTCGGTCTGCGATTACGCGCATACTATTGGTGTGTACATGACTGATGCCACCATTGCCGACATCTACATTGTCAGCCGCCTTTCCCGCAAACCTATTGGCCGACCTGTCATTTACACAATGGTCGATGCCTACAGCCGCCTGATTACTGGCGTTTATGTTGGTTTAGAGGGCGGGCAATACGCGCTGCGTCTGCTGCTTCAGAACACTTTTACCGACAAAGTCAGTTTTTGTCATCAGCACGGAATCGACATTGACCCACAAGACTGGCCGAGCCATCATCTGCCCACCAAAATTATGACAGACCGAGGCAGCGAGTTTGTGGCCGGGACATTGGAAAATCTGTGCGAGAGTTACCACATCGAGATTGAAAATCTTCCCGCGTATCGCCCGGATTTGAAAGGTGTAGTTGAAAAGCTGTTTGATTTGGTTCAGAGTGCCTACAAGCCCCTGCTTAAAGGCAAAGGTGTCATCGAATCCGATACGCAGGAACGCGGTGCGCCTGACTATCGCAGGCAAGGCACATTGGATTTGGAGCAATTCACGGCTGTTGTTCTTCGCTGTGTTCTGTTTTACAATTCAAAATCTGTACAGACAGGTTTTACTCGCACTCCAGCCATGATAGAAACCAACACACCGCCACTGGCTGCAAGTATCTGGTCGTTCTGTGAGGCGCAGGATGATTGTCCAGTAAAGGAAGCCACTGACAAGAAACTGCTCTATACGCTACTGCCCCGTGCTGAGGGAAAAATCACGCAGCGCGGTCTGGAAATTTTCGGCCTCCGCTTTTCAAACTGCACTTTTAAAAAGCGTTTCGTTTCTGCCGGTCTCGGTGGACGGGAAACTGTACAGATTGCCTATGCGCCGGAATGTATGGATACTGTTTGGCTATACGAAAATGGCACTTACTCGGCTTTTGATTTGGCTCAAAAAGCCTATTTTGGCAAATCGCTGGCAGAAATTGCTGATGCACAGCAGCAGGAAAAGATAGAACGTACTGACTGGAAAAAGCAGGAATTGCAGGCACAACTCGACCTCATGAGCGATATACAAGCCATTGCAGACGGCTCCGAACGTACAATGCCAGACCGCAGCAATATCAGCAGGCAGATACAACGCAACCGCAGCACAGCCCGCAAACAAGAAAGCGTATCGCTGATGGATTTACTGGCCGAGCAACAGGAGGATGATTTCGATGCACGCTGATTATGTCCCCAATCCGCTTTATGATAACAACCCGTTCATAGAGGCTTTGCCACCGATGCTGTCTGGCAAAGACTTGATTCGCGCTCTGGCGGTCATCCCACCCTATAGCGATAGTGACCGTGACCGCAGCACCGGGGAACGCTTGCAGCTGTTGTCCTCTCTATACGAGTTTTACCAGCCACTATCCATGACGATTGACTTATACTGCGAAATCTACACCGCCATGCAGCATTGCTATGGGCAATATTCACTCCAGAGCGAAGCTGCCGCTTTCCAGAACGGTTACTCACTGATGCACGGCAATGCTCTTGCCGCATCCATCGGCGGCGGCAATTCTTTCTCTGTAGTCGGCGTGTCGGGTCTTGGCAAGTCAACCGCCTTGCAACGTGTATTATCGTTATATCCGCAGGTCATTGAGCACACTGAGTATCATGGGCAAAAGTTCTACTGCCACCAAATCCCGTACTTGGTTGTGCAGACCCCGCACGATGCGTCTATTAAGGCTCTGATTTTGGACATTTACTTACAGATAGACAGCCTAATTGGAACCTGCTACCAAAGGGATGCTCTATCGCGCAGATTGAGCATTGATGTCCTTGTCAGCCAACTAAATCAAATTGTGCGGGTCAATCATATCGGACTGCTGGTGATAGACGAGCTACAGAACATTGCTTACCGCAAAAGCGATGGCGGTATGCGCTTTTTAAATTTCCTTGTCC
>OGOK01001842.1_pt1 | contig 13480 bp, 8 predicted proteins | sample 1552661 | NCBI WGS metagenome assembly OGOK01 (sample SAMEA2580172, study PRJEB22360) | human gut metagenome | biome: human gut; feature: human-associated habitat; material: faeces | place: Denmark | collected 2008/2010
CACGATCGCGACGCGCTGTTTCTGTCCGCCGGACAGCTTTACACCCCGTTCTCCCACATAAGTATCATAACCGTCCTTCAGTCCCATGATGAATTCATGAGCCCCGGCACGCTTTGCCGCATTGATCACATCTTCTTTCGAAGCCCCGGGACGTCCATAAGCGATATTTTCATAGATCGTACCGGAGAAAAGATACACATCCTGCTGTACGATACCGATATTGCCCCGCAGACTCTTTAACGTAAAATGCTTAATGTCCTGGCCGTCCAACAGGATCCTGCCTTCTGAGACATCATAAAATCTCGGGATCAGATTGCACAGCGTTGTCTTACCACCACCGGAAGGACCGACGATGGCCACCTTTTCTCCCGCGTGGATCTGCAGGTTCAGATCGGTAAATACCTTGTTATGGTCATCCGGATATTCAAAGCTTACTTTTTCAAAAGAGATTTCTCCCTTCGGGTCCTTCAGTTCTATGGCATCTGGCTCATCGAAGATCTCGATATCCGCATCCACGATCTGTAAAAAGCGCTCGATACCGGTCATGCCCCGCTGGAACTGTTCGGCAAATTCGATGATACGCCGGATTGTTGCGATCAGGGTGGATACATACAGCATATATGCCACCAGGTCACCAGCGGCAATCCGTCCGTTTACCATAAAAATACCGCCTGCCACCAATACCACCAGATACATCAATCCGTCAAACAGCTTCACTGTGGTATTGAATGCCGCCATGTAACGGTAGGTCAGCTTCTTAATATCCAGAAAAGTGCCGTTATCTTTCTCAAACTTGACATTTTCCACCTCTTCATTGGTAAATGCCTTGACCACCTTATGGCCCAGCAGACTGTCCTCGATCCGGGCGTTCAGCTCTCCGATCTGGTTACGCTGCTTGCGAAAGGCACTTCGCATCCGGAAATTCAGGATCATGCACACACCGCACATCAGCGGCACGCACAGAAAGATCATCAATGTCAGCGGCAGATTGATATTTGCCAGAATGATAAAAGAGATTACGGTCTTGATTCCGGCGATGAAAAATTCTTCTGGGCAATGATGGGCGAATTCCGTCACATCAAACAGATCATTGGTGATCCGCCCCATGATCTGACCGACTTTGGTATTATTATAATAAGTATTGGACAGCTTCTGCAAATGGTTGTATGCATCTCTGCGCATGTCCGTCTCGATCTTCGCGCCCATGACGTGTCCCATATCGGACATATAGTAACTGGCGATGCAATCCACGATACGAAGTCCGAAATACAGAACTCCCAGTGAAAGTATGGTCTTCACCGACAGGGACGCAAGATCCCGCAGCCCTTCATTGGTAATGTAGCGCATAATTAACGGCAACACCAGTTCACAAACCGTGGTCAGTGCTGCACAGAACAGATCCATCCACAAGGTAAAACGGTATTTTTTAAAATAAGGTGCAAACCTGCGAAACAATTCGCGGGTGGAATATTGCTTGTTATCCATTGTTGTGTTCCTTTTATTTTGGTTGCAGAGCTATAGGTATTGTCCTTCTCCCACATAGAAGCGTACTTTTCCTTTTTGCTCATTTTTCTGGTCATAAAGTGTTTTGTCCGCAGCCGACAGGAAATCCCACACTCGGTTTGGTTCCTTCGGAATAGCACAGACACCACCCACGGAAATCGTAAGCCAGGGTTCCACAGAAGAGTCTTCATTGGGAATCTCACATTCCCGGATGCCCATACATAGCTGTCTTGCATGTTCCTCTGCATACTCCCTGTCACGTCCCGTCATGACCACCAGGAATTCATCTCCGCCGTAACGCGCCACATAGTCCTCCGGAAAACATTTTTTCAGAGTATCCGCTACCGCGCAGATTCCTTCATCTCCCCTTCCATGTCCATAGCGATCATTCAACTGTTTGAAATGGTCAATATCCAGGAACAGAATGCCCAGTTCCTTCTCATTCAGAAGACAGTCTTCAAACACATCCTCCAGATAACGATTCAGGCTTCTCTTATTATAGAGTCCGGTCAGTTCGTCATGATCCGCCTGATACAACAGCCGGTTTCTCTTGCGTTCCTGTTCCTTCTGCTCCTCTTCTGCTGTCTGTAATCGTTTTCTGAGTTCCATCATATACATGACCTGACTGTTTTCTGTCAGTTCCCAGCTGTCCTTTAGATGGAAAAAGGTATCCGCGCTCTGTTTGAATTCTTCCGGAGTCATCCTGGAACTGCAATAACGCATCCGCAGAGACAAAAGCTGCAATAGCAGACTCTTGTTCTGTTCAATGGCAGCCTTTGGTTCCAGACAGTTCAATACTTCCTCTATCTGTTCCGGTTTGCCTATCTTTTCCACATATTGCAGCAGATTCTGAATACTGTCGTATTCGGAAGAGACCTGTGTCATATCCTCTAATGCCATTACCGCTGTACGTACATGCTCTTCTGCCTTCTTCCGGTCTCCGTTTCGCTCCGCCAGATGAGCCAGAAATACATTGACACCCAGCCTTGTCTCACGTATGACCTCCTCGCTCTGCCCGGTCTCTTCCAGTTTACACAGTACCTTTTCCGCCTCGTCATCCATATGCAGATGCAGCAGGCAGCATCCGTACTCTGCCAGCATTTTCCGGAAATTGATCCTGCTGTATGTACTGTTGTCATCCGCCTGTTCAAATTCGCGGATACATTCCGCATGGCACTGCACAGCTCTTTCATAAGCTCCTATGAGATAATACGCATCCGACATATTGCTCAGTACAATGCTGTGCACCATCTTATCATCGTATTTTTCCGTATAATCCAATGCTTTATCGTACTGTTCCATGGCCAGCGACAGGTTGTTCTGCATATGTGCCACAATACCGATCATATTGTACACTCTGGCTACATGATGCTCCAGATCCGTTCCCAGAAGACACCTGACGCTCTCATCCAGATAATGCAGGCAGCCCTCCTGATTCCCTGTTGTCAGTTGATAAAAGGCAGCAAAATAGCAGATCCATCCGTGGATTCCCTTATCATCCTGTTCTGTCACAGAGGTAAGTGCCTGCTCCAGAGTCTCCCAGGTAAAAGGAATTCCGTCTGTCATCTGCTGATTCAGGCGTTCTGCTGTCTCTAACATTTGCTGTCTCGTTGCGCTCATATCTATATCCATACCGTCCTGTTATTCTATGTCAATTCCGCAAATCACGGTTCGCCGGTTCCTATGCCCAGCCCGGTGGGCATAATCTATTTTACTTATTATTGTATTATTTTATATCGCAGTACGCAAGTTTTTTTCCTGAATAAAATGTTTCCCAATCTCCCGCAAAAATGTTAAAATGGAGTTATATTTCGTAAGCTAGTACAAAAAGGCATGGTTATTTCTATGGAAAATATAACAGTTAATAAAGAGTTTCATGAACTGCATTTTGACAGCATCCAGGCTTTACGCGGTCTGGCTGCTCTTTTTGTGGTATTTCAGCATGTCCGTTTTCTGAACTTCGGAGCTTTCGGTGTGGACATCTTTTTTTGTATCAGCGGATTCATGATCATGTTTACCACGGAAAAAAGTACCAAATATTTCTTCCGCAAACGCCTGGTCCGGATTCTTCCGCTTTACTACCTGATGACACTGGGCACCTATCTGTCGCTGTTGTTGTTTCCTTCCATGTTCCAACAGACCAGACACGATTTTTCCTATCTGGTCAAAAGTCTGCTGTTTATTCCTTTTGATATCGGCAGCGGAGCGATCCAGCCTTTGGTACGGATCGGCTGGACCATTAACTGTGAAATGCTGTTCTATCTGCTGTTTTTCATTGCCTTTCACATCAGCATGAAATACCGCGGTCTGATCTGCAGCGCATTTCTGGTGATTCTGGTGGGAATGGTACAGATATTTGCTCCGGCGATCTCATCCTGGCAGTCTCCGATAGGTAATGTACTTTCTCCTTTCCTCATTTTTTACGGAGATCCTGTCATGCTGGAATTTCTCTTCGGAATTCTGGCTTACTATCTGCTGCGGTATTTGTATCGCAGGCATACCCTTCATCCGGTTTCGCGGACAGTAAGCCTCGTATCCGCGGTATGTATCCCGGTAATCTTTTGTCTGCTTGCTTACTTTACGCCCCGGATCAATGTGATTGGGTTCCTCAGGCTTCCCCAGTGGGGGCTCCCGGCTCTGCTATTGTTAATCCTTGCTTTTCTCGCAGGCCTGCAGCTTTCCATGCCCCGCTTTTTTGTGCAGTTGGGAAATATCAGCTATTCCCTGTATCTGGTACACTACTATCCGGTTATGTTTCTGGACCGTGTGGTATTTGACTTTTCCACCCTATCCGTATTATCTGTTGTCGGACTGATCGTAAGCGTTGTAATAAGCATTGTTCTGGCTTATCTGTGCTGGATCCTGGTAGAGCGGAAATTCACCGGATGGCTGCGTAGAATACTGCTGCGTTAATTGTATATACAATTTACAAAAAAGATGCACACTTTTTTTATTGACATTTCCGGAGCCCTATAGTATATTATAACTTGTCCGTAAGATATGCGCGAGTGGCTCAGCGGTGGAGCACCTCCTTGCCAAGGAGGGGGTCGCGGGTTCGATCCCCGTCTCGCGCTTGAAAAAAGAACGATACCAAATCGGTATCGTTCTTTTTTTCGAGCCCTGCCAGGGCTCGAAAGTTCGATGTCTACGCTCCGCTCCGGTCCGCGCAGTCCGAGGTCCCCCGGACCTCGTGCGCCGTCTCGCGCTTCTTTTATTTGCAGCGGAAGCCTTGATTTTACAGGGTTTCCGCTCTTTTTGTGTCTGCATGAAATTGTAGACAGCTGTAGACAGCCGATTGTTATACCACGAAAGACAATATAACGTTTGGTTAATAATTGCATCTGCCAATCTGTCTATATGTACGAATTTTATCTCTATTGCGTACCGACCTACATCTATCCGCCCATTACACGTAGCCACCGACTGTTCCTTGCTTCATTTCAAAATCTTCACCACGGTCGCTAGGATCCACAGTAACCCCTTCGCTTGAGGAAGAGCTACCGCCTCCGGCGGTACTGTCACTGTTGCCAGTGGTTCCACCAGTGATTAACTTGTCTACTAAATCCGTCATATCTCAATGATAAAATGATTTTTCTTTTCATAAATACTCCAATCTGCTACAATGTTTATGAGTTTAGACATTATAACACAAAAATAATAAAATTGAATATCGGGTTAATAATGATGTCGGAAGGTTAGAAATGCGTTGTAGACAGCTGGTTCTACAACGAATGTGGTTAAAACTAAAAAAGCCACCACAAAATGGTGACTCAATAACATAAGCAAGAAACCATCCGGCAGGCGTCGCCTCTCCTGCATCTCTTTTGACCCATAGGGTGCGTGGTTGCAACGAAATTTACCACCTCGGATAGTTCCTCTCTTATTGTATATAGATTATACCCTGTTTATTCCCTACTGTAAAGAATTTCTTTATTTCGCAAGTAATTCTGCAATCTTCTCTCACTAATTTTCCAGCATGAAATCACAGAATTTTTATATCCATGTTCATCCCCCGAAGTACATAATCTTAATACAATCTGTAAAAATCCTTCTTCCGTTTGTATTCTTTTAATAATCAGTCCCGTATATGCATGCTTATCCCTAATAATATAATCCGGGGTACTTATTGCCTCCTGTATATTTTTAATACTTTATTATATGCCTCTGGATGTCTGTCCTTAATATGTTGAATCTGATTGTCTGTGATAATAACCTCTTCGGTAATAATATCCTCTGTTATACATTTATATATTTTTTGATTTATTTTTCCTATGCTATACACTTCACTCTTTTCACCACCTTCATTTTAACTTCATGTTTCTTTCTTCCATTCACGTCTCTGGGAAAACGACTATAGATTGCTAGTCAACGATATGAGAATTTGTAAGAGAAATATTGCTCTTATTGCTAAGATAACATGAACGGCCATTTTTTACAAGAAAAAAGACGACTGCACTCACATGCAATCGTCTTCTATCTTCTTTACTGTTCCAGTTTATCCGCATATTTGATACGGTAGATTCTCCGCAGGGAATCATTGATGCGTTCCTCGGAAATGGTGCCGTTCTGTACAGCCTCCAATACTCCGTTGTATGCCGTCTCAAAATTCTCCGGTGCATAGATCATATCACAGCCTGCGCGAAGTGCCAGTACCGCAGCTTCATCTGCTCCATAGTAATTGGAGATTGCAGCCTCATTCATGGCTCCGGACACGATCACACCGCGGAAATTCAGTTCATTTCTTAAAATATCCGTTACCACCGCGCTGGAGAACGTGCAGGGGGTATTGTCTCCGGTCAGGGAAGATGACGCCATATTACTGATGCGGATCATTTTGGTCATGCCATTGTCGATACAAGTCTGGAAAACCACAAATTCATTGGCTCTGAAATCTTCCGCACTTCTGTCTGTAGATGCCATGCCGTCCTTCGTGCTCTGGGTACTGCTGCCGATACCAGGGAACTGTCCGATACATGCGGTCACCTTCTGCTCCTGTAATCCTGCCTGCATATATCCTACAAAGGATGCCACATTGTCCGCTTCCGATCCGTAAGAACTGCTGCCTGCCGCATTTCCATCCACTACACTGAGATCTGCAGAAGGTGCGAAATCAAGATTAAAGCCCAGCTCTGCCAGATAAGTTCCCACCGTGGTTCCCGCTAGGTACGCATTGTTGGTATCTCCGGTAGCCCCGATGCTCTGGGGTGTGTCCACTTTAGTGCCAAGGCCTGCCGCAGCTACCGCATCTGTATCGCTTCCCTCTCCGTCAATGGCAATAAACAGGGGATAGCTGGTATATAATTTGGTATTATCGATCATCTGCTTCAGCTGATCTGCAGACTGGATGTTTTTCGCAGCGTATACGATTCCACCTACCGGGTATTGGGATAACGCATCCTTGGTACCGTCTCCCGCCTGTACTGCCGCAGACACACCGGTGATCGATTCCGGCGTCGTAATGAATAATCCGGCTACCTTATCTTCCAGAGGCATGTTCTGGATGATTGCCTCATTAATAATGGTATCCAGCTTCTGCTCATCCGTGAGTTCCACCACTGTCTCCTGGCTTTCCGTCGGTGCCTGGATTGTCTCCTCATCCGAAAGGATCTCATCCACCTTGTTCTGCTGTTCTTCCTGATTACGACTCATGCTGGTAATCTTGCTTACAGCAAAAGCAATTCCCGCTGCCAGCACCAGGATCATGATTCCTACGACTGTATATGCAATGATCTGGCTTCTCTGCCGTCTCTTATGTCTTTCTTCCCGTCTGTTCTGCTGACTTTCCTGTCTCTGTTCGTTTGTATCCATTTTCATAACTCCTCTATCTGTACTATTCTTCTATTGTACATGATATCGGTAGGTTTTTCCACTGGAAAATTGTACAACTATTCAGAACCTCATTCGCAAAATAAAAAATCCAATATGGACTTACAAATGCAAGCATTTGACGACCATCTTGATTTTTTACTTGGCTCTGAATAGTTATACAACATTAAGAGAGCGTACCGATCATTCTTTCAATCAGTACGCCCTCTCAGACTACAGGCTCCAATGGCTTGCCCTCTCTTTCTTAAATTTGATCTTCCATTTTGTCTTTTGTTCTCTTTCCACTTTTCTTTTGTACGTATGTACTGTAATGTGAGATAATTCTTATCTTCTGTTGTTCATTACTTTTTCTTCTGTGTACTTGATGTTCTCTATGTAAATTGGTTCTCTTTGGTAGTTCTATTCAGTTGTACATCATGGAAGACTGTGGTAGGACTTTAATTGTTAGGTGGACTGTACCTCTCTTTCTATAGATTCTTTTGTAAGATTCTTTTGTACTTCTCTCCCAACCTTCTTTGTTGGGTTGTTCCGTTTCCCTTTTGTTAAGTCTAATATAATACATGCTTGTACATTTGTCAACACATTTCTTGAAATATTTTAATTTATTTTCAATATTTTTATTGTACTGGTATATTTTTACATTTTTCGACAATTTTCTATATATTTTCTGTCTTTTTTGAAAGAGAATGGCAAGGGCAAAGGGCGTGCCGCTACCGGGGAAAGTGTAACGAGCCATGCCAGCATCCGCCAAAAGCCCTGACGGGCTTTCGGCGGATGACGGCTGTCGCCGTATAAAGTCAAAAAAACTACCACTCCCTGGTGAGCAAGCTCCCCATTGAGTGGTAGTTTCCTTGCCTTTGCATGTCTCGTTACACGGCAAACTGGCTGTTATACAGATTCGCGTAGAAACCGCCCTTTGCCAGCAGGGTCTCATGGTTGCCCTGTTCGATGATGTTTCCGTCTTTCATTACCAGGATGACATCAGCGCTCTGGATGGTGGAAAGTCTGTGGGCTACGATGAAGCTGGTGCGGCCTTCCATCATGGTGGCGAATGCGTTCTGGATCTTGATCTCGGTACGGGTATCGATGGAGGAGGTTGCCTCATCGAGGATCAGCATGGGGGGCAGGCACAGCATGACTCTGGTGATACACAGAAGCTGTTTCTGTCCCTGGGACAGGCTGCCGCCGTCTTCGGTGATCACGGTGTCATACCCTTGGGGCAGTCGCTTGATAAAGCTATGGGCATGGGATGCCTTGGCTGCTGCGATGATCTCTTCCTCGGTAGCGTCCGGTTTACCCATGCAGATGTTGTCACGGATAGTGCCGGAACGTAACCAGGTCTCCTGCAGCACCATACCGTAATTGGTACGGAGACTTCCTCTGGTGATATCCCGGATATCTGTGCCGTCCACTTTAATGGAGCCGGAGTTCACATCGTAGAAACGCATCAGCAGATTGATGACGGTGGTCTTACCGCATCCGGTAGGACCTACAATAGCAACTCTCTGACCGGGTTTTACCTGCAGGTTAAAGTTCTGGATCAGCTTCTTCTCCGGTACGTACTGGAAATATACATCCTTCAGATCTACGTTGCCCTGAGCCTCTTCTAATACTCTTGCATCCGCAGCATCGGGCACCTGAGGCTCCTCGTCGATCAGTTCAAAGATACGTCCGGCACAGACAAAAGCATTCTGCAATTCTGTTACCACGCCGGAGATCTCGTTGAAGGGCTTGGTGTACTGGTTCGCATAGCTTAAAAAGCAGGACAGACGACCTACGCTGATACCGCCTTTGATCGCTACGAGCGCACCAAACACACCGACACCGGCATATACCAGACTGTTAACGAAACGGGTCGCCGGGTTCGTAATGGAGGAGAAAAAGATAGCTTTCAGAGAGCATTTCTGCAATCTGCCGTTGATCTCCCCAAACTTGCTCTTCACCGCTTCTCCTCTGGAAAAGGTATTTACGATCTTCTGGTTGTCGATCATTTCCTCTATCAGGGAGGTCTGCTCGCCTCTGGTCTCGGACTGCTCCTTGAACATGGAGTAGGTCTTGGTTGCAATGAATTTTGCCACCAGGAAAGATACCGGAGTGATACATACTACTACCAGTGTGATGGGCACATTGGTCACCAACATGAAGCCCAGCGTACACAGGATCGTCAGTACACCGGTGAACAGCTGGGTAAATCCCATCAGCAGACCGTCTGCGAAAGTATCCACGTCCGCAATAACACGGCTCACGATATCACCGTAAGCATGGGCATCCAGATATTTTAAGGGCAGGATCTCCAGCTTCGCAAAAGCATCCGTACGGATATCCCGGATCACATGATAGGTAATATAGTTGTTGCAGGTGTTCATGATCCACTGGCCTACTGCTGTGATGATCATTGCGATGGCAATTTTTTTCATAATGGCAAAGATACCGGCCATATCTACCTGTCCCTTGCCGATGATCAGATCCACCGCATTACCGGTGAGGATAGGGATATATAAGGTCAGTAATACAGTCAGGCCTGCTAACAGCAGGGAGAGTACCAGTGCCGGTGTATATTTCCGGATATATTTCAATACCCGCTTCATCGTCTCTTTGTTATTTTTCTTCTGCATTACCGAACACCTCCTCTCTGTTCAGGGTACTGGGAATAATAAATCTCCTGATATACGGTGCAGTCCTTTAACAACTCATCATGGGTTCCCATACCTGCGATCTCTCCATCATCCAGAACGATGATCTTGTCCGCATGGCGGATCGTGGAGGCACGCTGGGATACGATAAAGGTTGTGGTCTTATCTTCCAAAGTCCGGATTGCTGCACGGAGTTTTGCATCCGTTGCGTAGTCCAGTGCGGAGGCACTGTCATCCAGGATCAGAATCTCGGGATTTCTGACCAAGGCTCTTGCGATCGTCAGACGCTGTCTCTGTCCACCGGAGAAGTTCTTACCGTTCTGTGCCACAGTTGCATCTAACTTTCCGGGCTTACCGTCTACCACTTCCGATGCCTGTGCCAGTTCCAGTGCTTTCCACATCTCCTCTTCGGCAGCGTCTGGCTTGCCCCACTGGAGGTTGCTGCGGATCGTTCCCTTGAACAGGACTGCCTTCTGCGGTACGACGCCGATACGTCCGCGCAGTTCCTCATCACTCATGGTCCGGATATCTCTGCCTTCCAACAGGATCTCACCTTCTGTCGCCGGGTAGAAACCGGGGATCAGGTTCACCAGGGAGGTCTTACCGGAACCGGTACCTCCGATGATACCTACGGTATCGCCACGGTTTACGGTGAAGTTCATATCCTGCAAAGTAGGTGCTCCGGCTCCCTGATAAGTCAGGGATACATGTTTGAAGTCTAAGAAAGGTGCGCTCTTATCTACCTTATCCGCCAGTTTCTGATTCTGCGCTCCCACATATGCAGCATCTGCGCCGATATCGAAAACGGAAGCTACACGTTCTGCACAGGCCAAAGCCTTGGTCATGGTTACGATCAGGTTCGCCAGCTTCACCAGCTCTACCAGGATCTGGTTCATATAGTTGATGATCGCTACTACCTCACCCTGGCTTAAGTTACCGATATTGACCTGTACGGCGCCAGTATAGATCAGAGCAATGATGGCTCCGTTTACAATGATATAGGTCACAGGATTCATGCAGGCGCTGATCTTGCCTACGAAGATCTGCATGGCGGACAATGCCTCATTGTTCTCCCGGAATCGCTCTTCTTCCTTCGCTTCCTGATGGAATGCACGGATGACACGGACACCGGTCAGGTTCTCTCTGGTGATGCCCAATACCTGATCCAGCCTGGACTGCACCTTTTTGTACATAGGGATTGTGGATAAAATAATACCGAATACCACAATGGACAACAAAGGAATCGCCACTACAAAGATCAGGGCACATTTCACATCAATGGTGAATGCCATGATCATGGCACCAAAAACAATGATCGGGGAACGTAAGAACAGACGTAAGGTCATATTGATACCGGACTGCACCTGGTTCACATCACTGGTCATACGGGTGATCATGGTGGAAGTTCCCGCCTTATCAATATCCGTAAAGCTCAGATCCTCAATATGATCAAACAATGCCTGACGCAACTTGGTAGAAAATCCCACTGCCGCCTTGGCTGCGAAAAACTGCGCCGTAATGGACGACGCCAGTCCCACTACACCAAGGAGCAGCAGGAGCAGTCCCATTTTCCCGATATAACCCATGTTCCGGTTGGAAATACCATAGTCAATAATATTTGCCATTACCAGAGGAACCAACAGTTCAAAAAATGCTTCCAGCAGTTTGAACAGTGGTGCCAGTATGGACTCTTTCTTATAATCTTTCAGATACATCATTAATCTTTTCATAAAGTCCTCATTTCTTCGCGCTTTCCATGTAAGGCGCATCCGCTTTTCATGCTTCCTATCCCTGTACAGCTTTCCCGTCCCCTATCTTTTACGCTTCTGCTGTTCCGTAACAGACCGCCAGCGAATAGCTATCCTCCAGAACCCATTCCCGGAAACATATCTGCTTTTCCTGCCAGTTCTGTTCGTCGGAGAAATCTTCTCCCACTGCACTGCCGATCCCCTGGCCGGTGTATTTGCCGTAGGCTTCTTTTCTGCTCCACAATCGGTAAAACAGTTCCGTGCGCTGTGACGCAGGCAGTTCCTGCAGCAGTTTCCATTCCGTTGGCGCAAAAAAACGCTCTGCCGTCCGTTCCTTATAGGGAACCCATTTCTGAATGTCCGCTCCCACTTCTCCGTCTCCTACCGCGCAGACCACATAGTCTCCGGAATGAGACAGATTGAATTTTTTCGGGATATTCACGATCTGTGGCTTCCCCAGTTCTCCATATTCGTAGGAAAAGGATAACGCCCCCGCCTTGTCCCGGTGCATCCGCTCCTGTAACACCGCAAGCAGCTCATCCTCTTCCAGAAACAGGATTCCGGTATTCTCCGTACCGTCTATCAGATCCAGAGCCATCTTCTGCAACAGCATTCCCGCGCCGAGACTGGCTGCCTTTGCTCCGGTGCTTTTCAGCCGTTGTACCTTCTTACACCGCACCGGATCCACACATTCTGCAGCTTCCCGCAGGAATGTCCGCCTGATTTCTTCCTCACCTGGGTGCAGATGCAATACATAAATTCCTACAGCCATATTCTTCTCCTGACAAATTGCCATATATACCCAACATAAAGGCTGTCACACAGAAATCGTGCGACAGCCTCATTATTATTCTTCCGGCTTGGCGGTGATGGCCAGATGCAGTTCATCCAACTGCTTCTGCTCTACCGTGCCCGGTGCTCCCATCATAATGTCCATGGCATTCTTGTTCATGGGGAAAGGAATGATCTCACGGATGCTTTCCTCACCACAGATCAACATGATCATACGGTCTACGCCGGGAGCGATTCCTGCATGAGGAGGTGCTCCGTAACAGAATGCATTGTACATGGCAGGGAACTTAGCCTTCACGTCGGCTTCACCCAAACCTACCAGCTCAAATGCCTTGATCATAATCTCAGGATCATGGTTTCTCACTGCGCCGGAGGACAGCTCTACGCCGTTGCAGACCAGATCGTACTGGTATGCCAGAATCTCCAGAGGATCCTGATTGTTCAGCGCATCCATACCGCCCTGGGGCATGGAGAACGGATTATGACAGAATTCCAGTTCGCCGGACTCTTCACCGATCTCATACATCGGGAAATCCACAATCCAGCAGAACTCGTAGCAATCCTTCTTCATATGTTTCTCGCTGGCTGCACCCAGCAGCTTTCTGTATACACCTGCTGTCTTCTGCGCTTCCAGCTTCTTGCCTGCGGCAAGCCCTACAAAGTCACCGTTCTTAAGGCCGAGAGCCTTGATGACTTCTTCCTTGCGATCCTGCAAGAACTTGGAGATACCGCCTACGAACTCTCCGTTCTCGTCTACACGGAACCAGAATCCCTTGCGTGCGGTCTGTACTTCTACCTCTGCGCAGATAGCATCGATCTGCTTACGGGTAGCGGTGAAGCCATCCACCACGATGGCCTTTACCGTCTGACCTTCGAAAGCAGCAAAGCCACAGCCCTGCATTACCTCGGTGGCATCGGTCAGTACCAGATCGATACGCAGATCCGGCTTATCGGAGCCGTACTTATCCATAGCCTCCA
>OGOK01001844.1_pt1 | contig 13463 bp, 4 predicted proteins | sample 1552661 | NCBI WGS metagenome assembly OGOK01 (sample SAMEA2580172, study PRJEB22360) | human gut metagenome | biome: human gut; feature: human-associated habitat; material: faeces | place: Denmark | collected 2008/2010
CAAAACCTGACGTCAAAAAAATATTTTTCGACGGGCTGACGCCCGTAATGAACGGTGTTCCCCTGCTCGGGGAACACCGGACGTTTTGTCGCTTCGCTCCCGCTTTGACGCTTTACGCGACCGATCATGCAACCTCGCTTATCGCTTTAAACGCCACGGCGCTCGACGCCCTGACGAGCCGACCGCGGAAGGCCAGACGAGAACCGATGCTCGTGCTCGTACTCGAGGAATCGTAGTTCGCATACGACACCGAAACACCGCCATTCGGGCTCGCGTAGTAGCTGCCACGATAGACCACACGGCCGGAGGCAGTGGATATGTAGTAGATGTCGCAGTAATTTGTCGAGGAGGAACCCGAAACGGAACCCACCGGAATCACGTCCATATATTTGCCATGCGCCACGGCGGTAATCCAGATACCGGAACTCACGGAACCCTTAACCAGGCGGGTACTGCCGTCAGGCATCCAGATGCGCCACTTCCCGGAATTGCCCGTGTCATTAGGAAGGTCCACGCCGTCCATCATGTCATATTTATGACCATAGATGTCCTCGTAGCCAAGGCAGCAAATATTATTCACCTGCGTAACCGTGGCCCCGCCGTAGTCATCCTTCTCACGGTACCACGCATACTGGTGGACGGAGTTTTCTATCAGGCTGTTCGTCACATTAGGGTTGATGGAGGAGGCTTCCTCATAGCCGATCGTGTCCGTCATCCCGCGGCTGGCAGTACCACCCGTAGTACGGTTGTTCGTGTGAGAGCCCGCGCCGCATTGTTCCTGGCTGTCACGACGACCGTACTTCGCGTAGAAAAGATTCGCGATGCGAGAGTGCATAAGGGCATCAATCTGCTGCATACCGCGCTGGACACTGTAATAGTGGAAATCAGCCCAGGTCATGCTCGCCGTAGTGCTCCCGCCGGTAATGCAGGCGCGAAGTTTGGAACCGACAACACTGCTGCCCACAACGGCACACAAGTGCTCGTCATTAGGCACCCATTCGGGTTCCATATCCTCGATCCTGTCACTGTTAGAAAGGACAACCTTATCGAACTCTGCCGTGTTCAGAATGGAGAAGTGAAGAGCAGTGGCACCCTCCGGAACATCGGCAATCAGGTACATACCGGCCTCGAACTTGTTGCTCAAGGTAGGGACGACGATTGAACTGATGACCGTGCCGGAATCGTCTGTGAAAATGCTTCCGACAAGGCTTGTACCGGGAACGCTCGGGAAACGCACACGCTTGTAACCGTCCACGTTCACCTTGCATACCGAATACGTACTGTCAGTACTGTAGCTGTTCGAAAGCGTATCCTTTCCGCTCATGATCTTACGACCGGAAAGATAACCGCCACTCGTGCCCTTAATGTCGTCAAGCGTAAGGACGTCAGCATCCGGAACGGAAGGCATGTTATCCGAACCGTTACTGCTGTAACAGGAGTAATGCTTGCCGTTCAGGTAATCATTGATACCCTTGCTCCAGAAGAAGGGCTCGTACATCATCCAGTCACCTTCAGTGCCGTCCAGTCTGGCAGCCGTGCCGTCGGCGTACTTGTTGCTGTCCGTGTCGTCCAGCGGGTAGTAGGTCATCTCACCGTCCAGGTTGTTCACCGTGGTATCAACGTTCGCCATGTTCACACCCCGCGTCGTCGCTTTTTTAGTCACTTTAGCAAGTACACGGTGACGCTGCTTCAGGATGGCGGAAATATGACCGCTCACCTCATACGCGTTGTCATACTTGTAGCCGGTACCGTTGTCAAGGTTGCTCACGTTCGCGTCATCCGATACCTCGTCGTCGAACTCGATCATCGTGTATTCCGGCTGCCGGATATTCAGTTCCGGGAAGTGCGCCTTCAGAGCGCTGTACGTATCGTCATCAATGTAGCGCGTGAGCTGTACCGTACCCACCAAGGCGCACGTGTCCGTAGTGTTGCCATCGGAATCCACACCGCCCATCCCGACAAACTTATCCAGCCACGTACCGTCATCCTCGCGGTCAATACCGGTTACCCTGATACGTTCCACACCCGTGCAACGGCCCAGCAGGGTTTCCCAGTCAATACCTGGACAACTGTCAAAGATGAAGGTCTTCACCTTGCTGTAGCTTTCCAATGTCAGCCCGCCGGTGGTCAGTCTGCCCAGATATTCCAGACGGAGGCTGGTCAGTGTACCGGGAAGGTGGAGCAGCGTCACGGGAGAACCCTTGGCAAGCACCACGCTCTGCACCTGCGTACCGCGGGCCTCAAGTTCTTCCAGCTTGGTCTGCGCACTCAAATCCAGCTCGGTACTGGTACTTCCCCCGGTTTTCGCCTGTGCCTGGTTACGAAGGTTGAGTTTACGTAGCTGCTTGCAGTTGCCGATGTTCAACCACCAGCCGGTACTGCCGTTGCCGGAACTTTGAAGGTTCAGTTCGCGCAGCACGGTACATTTGCCCAGGTCGAAAGCGTTTTTCAGGTGGTCGGCGGCCCCGCTCATATCCAGCACCTTCATACGGCTCGCGCCATAAACCCTCAAGGGATCGTTCACCGTATAGGCACCGGTGATGGAAAGACTCGCAGCCGCATCTTTCTTGATGATGCCGGTATTCCCTATATTCGGGCTGTTGTTCGTACCGTAGCCGAAAGCATAAACCTCGTTGGCCGTAATCTTCAGCACGTCGGGGGTGTCAGCAGCCGTACGTGCCAGATAGAGGTCGATGTTGTCACTGGTGAAATTGCTCGTGCCGTACTTGGCATCCAGAAGGGCGAAACGATTACGCACGAAATATTCACGGTGCGCACGGTTACTGCCCTGAAGGGCGTAGATGAACGGCCACACCTTGCCGTACATCTCCTGCGTGGCGGGCAGGATGTACTTCAGCTCGCCGCTCTTGTTATAGGCACGGTCGCACCAGTTGCCCGCCTGCTCCACGTTCAGCATGTCCAGGACACGGCTGGTGGTAAGTACACCGCGAAGAGCCTGCGCCTGTGTCTTCAGGTCAGCGTCCAGGTTGGCCAGAACGAGGTTCCAAAGCCAGCTGTCACGGCCTTCAAAGGCATATTTCCCGGCCTCGGCGTCATAAGTGTCGCGGTCGGTGGTGTAGTCATACACCAGGAAACAGTCGTTACGTTTTCCCATCTGGGTATCACCGTCGTAGTAGGTGATGTACCATATCAGGCCGTCCCACGTGCGCAGCATCATGTTCTTCGCACGCTGGTCAACGGCAAGGAAATAGTCCGTCCAGAGGTAATACGTCAGCAGGAAAGCCTTGTCGAAATAGTCACTTATCTCGTCCCTGAACTTCTCGCTCTTAAAAGTGGAGAGGTCGGCGCTCGTCGCACCGTCCGGAACACACGAGCGTATCCATGCGTACAGCCGTTTCACGGCCGTACGCTGCGACTCGTCAAGGCCCGCCCATTTCACATCATCCGGAACGTTGGTCTCGGCACCGGCATCAAACACCTCCTCCAGATGAGCGTCACTTGTGGTCTTGAAAAGGCACATGGCCTCGGTATTGTTCAGCATTTCCAGAGTGAGGGGACAGGCAGGATCGTAACCCTCCACGCCACTAAGGCCGAACAGGTCGCCGCTCTTGCTTTTCTCGTTGTTGAAGTTGTATTGCCCCACATAGTTGTTCTCGCCGTCCTCCGCAGCCGCCACAAACACGTCGATAGGCACACCGTCGATAGCGGTACGCACGGTGACCGCGTTCAAATCGCTGCCGCCCGTCTCGTACTGGTAACGCTGCGGAGGGGTGAGAAGCCCCATCTCCTTCAGCACGTCGTTGAACAGTTTGGCACCGCCTGTGTTCAGCGACATGGACGAGTCGGAATAATCACTCTTCAGACAGATCAGGTTCATGGCGATGCCACCGGGACGGACGGGATATTTCTTTTCCGCCTGCTCCTTGCCGCCAACGGTGAAGCTAAGGTTCGTGCCGCCCTTGCTGATATAGATACGGATGTTCTTGCTCGGATATTTCGTGGAACTGGTACCCTGAATACGGATATAACAGTCACGGAGCACGAAGTCGTATTCGGATCCGAAAGGGGAGTAATAGAAGATATCCGCCGAAAAGTCCGTCTTCTTGTTGTTCTCGGCATACACGTCATCGAGCTTGTTCTGGCGCACGATACGCAGCACCCCCTTGCCTTTGGCACGCAGCTTGTCCATATCCACAGTGTCGGTATCACCCAGGATATCGTTCTCCTCGTACAGCGCGATCATCTCCTCACCGTCCGCACTGTCCACCATCCGGTTCTCCAGTTCCTCGTCGTCACTCAACCGACGGGTATAGATACGCACGCTCTTTACCTCCACGTCCGCCCCGGCGCTGTCAATGGTGATATATTTCGGATTGTCCTGGCGGAAGCTGAAGGCGTTGTCGTAGATGTCGGCACCGGTACGGTTGCCGTCCACATAAAGCTCCATCAGACGGCTCTCATTGCGGGTACCCACCATGAGGGCCACCTTGATCCACCGGTCTTCCACATAATTCGTGCCCAGCTTGATCTCACGCTCCACCAGCTCGTCGTCCTCGTTGGTATAGGACACTTTCTCACCGGTCTTGAAACTCGCTTCCGAAGGGGTGATATAAAGCCCCTTGCCACTGTCGAGACAGTCCACAACTGCGGTATCGCTGTCAGTGGGATTGCTTACCCGGAGGGTCAGTTCAATGGTCAGCCCCGTACTTTTCACATCGGTGGCAAAGGGCCGGTAGCCGATGACGGCTTTCGCACCGTTGGTCAGCTTCAGCGCCTCACCCGTCCAGCCGTTGCTGCTCCAGTCAAAACCCTCGAACGTGGTCTCCACGCCGTTCGACTCCCATGTTCCGGGGTTACTCTCCCCGTTGCTGCGGCCCGCCGCGTCAAGCTTGACCGCCAGGCCGTAGGTGGCCTCGCTGATATCGATACCGCTCTCACCCACGTCGATGCGCAAAGTGTACCCGGTCGGACCGGCTTTCAGGACAAGCGTCTGCGTGCCTTCCTCGGTAAACCGGTTACTGTAGGTCATCATGCTGCGGGGAGCGCTCACGGTACTGCTCTTGACGCCGTTTTTCCAGAACTCCACTTCAGCGGGCACACGGTCGGGATCATAGGCCACCCAGTCGAAAGTGAGCTTCTCGTAGCGGCCGGCTTCAAGGACCGGCTCCAGATGCTCGTCCCGTCCGAGGACATGCCCGTCGGCATGAATGAGCTTCAAACCGATGAAGGGCGCGCCGGTTCCGGCCTTCAGCAGGTCGATATGGATGCTCTCGCTTTTCAGCGTGAGGTCGTCAGTTTCCATCTCGGCCACCAGCTGGGCGGTATGCCGCCCCACGGACAGGCCGGTCATGGAAACCTCGAAACTGCCGTTCGTCGTGCCGCTGCGGGTGACCGTATGCGCGTTCTGCTGTACACCGTCCACGTACAGGCTGACGGTTTTCGTGCCGGTACCGCTCACGGCGTAGGGTATACTCGCGGAATCATAGGTACCGTAACCGCCGTTCTGGATGGTGGCCGCCAGGTTGTAACCGCAGGAAAGGGACAGGGTGACGCTCTTCACGCTCACGTACGCCTGCTTCTTCTGCGCCTTGCCCGTGGTGGGATCGGTAGTCTCGGCAATGACGTAGATGTCGCTCGTGCCCACCAGCAGGTATTTGGTCAGGTCAAGGGTATAGGTACCCTTGCTCACTTCCTTCAGCGAGGAGGAATAAGTGGTGGTCGTCCCGCGCTTCACCTGGATGGTGACGGTCGCTTTCTGTCCGGTACTGCTACCCTTGTCATCACCGCCGGCAACCTGGTGGTCATAGGTATAGGTAAGTTTCACCGCTCCGCCTTCCTTCACGGTTTTCTTGTCGGTCTCGGCAAGCAGCACGATCTTGGTGGTGGAGGACTCACCGCCGCCACCGCTGCCGGCCGGGATGTCAACGCTCGCGATCTCCGCCCCGCTCTTGTTGGTCAGCGCAAGGCGGACACTGCTCTCGTCGTCGCTCACTTCCGCGCTCATGCCGAACACGGTACCGGCTTCCACCTCCTGGAATTTGGCGGCGACGGTCTTGTTCTGGACGGGATTGGTACTGTCGGCATCCAGGCTCTCGTCCACTTCCAGCTTGTCGATGGTCAGATCCACGTTGCCCTCGCTGTCGGGAACTTTCTTCTCGCCGTTCACTGTCAGGCTTTTCATCGTTCCGGCACCGCCGAAGTCCTCCCAGCTCGCCTCCTGCTCCCAGCTCGACAGACTTGTCCCCACGAACTGTTTGGTCTCCCATTTGCCCTGCGAGACTTCATAGGTGATGCAACGACCCTTGTAACGGTATTTCTCATCCACGGCACCAATCGCGGAGGAAAGGACATAATAACCGCTCTCCAAAGGGACTTCCGCCGTCACATTATACGTGTTACCGCCACCGCCCGTACCACCGGGAATATCAACGGAGGCAATCTCCGTCCCGGTCTTCCCCAGCAGGGTGAGTTTCACCGTGTCGTTCTCCTCATCAGGGACGGCCGTCATGCCACCGACCAAACCGTCGTTCACACCGGCGGCGGCATCCTCCGCCTGTTTCGCAGCCGCGGATGCCGCTGCCGCAGCGGAATTTGCAGTTTCAGCAGCCTGATTGGCGGTACCGGCCGCATCAGACGCCATACCCGCAGCTTTATTCGCCAAAGCCGCAGCATTATCCGCTTTCGTGGCAGACGCATTCGCCGTGGCAGCGGCATCATCGGCCGGTTTACGCAAAAGGGTAAGCGGAGCACTCACCAGCTCACTGCCGCGAAGGGCGGGGAGACTTTTGATATTGTCAAGGGAGCTGACCTCCACAAGTTCATCAACGCTCTGGCTCTCGGCCTTGATAGCGTTCAGGATCTCCTGTTTTTCCGCATTTGTCATGGCTAATCCTCCATTACCCTTCTATCTGTTTCACTATTTGGGAATAACAGCCCGGAGTAAGACCGGTGACAGCTTCCTTTATCAAAACCGCATCCTCCGATGTCAGATCCACATCCGCATCGGAACCCATAATCCTCATGCAAAGACTGTAAGCATGTAATTTCCTTTCATTATCCGTCTGAATATTACCGCTCGGACGGAAACCGGTACCGTTGAACAGGCACTGGGAGACTATGACTCCCATACACTGGGGTTTCTTATCAATCAACAGCACGCTACCGTCGAAATCCTTAAAATACACATTAAAATTTACTTTCATATCCTTTATTTTTAGATATATGTCATCTTAACGACAATTCCATTAACAACCTCAAGGGTATAGTTATAAGTTATAAAATCACTCTTTACAGCCCACTGGAAGGTACCTGAAACACCCTTTCGGTAACTGTATGTCCCATCGCTGGCCAAGCTCCATCCCGTACCGTAATTGTTCGACAGGATATCACCACAATACACCGCCCCGTTCACATGCACACCACCGTCAAAATAGCCGGCATAAGTATTGGCACTGATAGGATAGCTTTGACCAGAGGACTTGCTGGAGGCATAGATAGCGGCACCACCCAGATTCGAGCCTACGGCCTTGACACCGAAGCGTCCCTGCGTGGCGGCATTAAAGGACACATCCACAATACCCTCCATGTCCGTTTGTGAGACACCAAGTTTCAGACTGCGGGAATCATTGCCGAAATAATCACCGGCTTTCCAGTACAACCGTCCGGAATCAATCGTAAAACCGCCGATTTTACCCTCATAGGCATACACTGTACCATAAATCTTGGCGTTGCGCGTCTCAATACTACCGTCTTCCAGAATCTTGAAATTATCATTAGCCGTAACAAGTCCCTCCAACGTGATATTATCGCCCTTGATTTTTACGCCGTCACCCCCAACACCTACAAGGGATTTCAAATTTCCATCACCGTCAATGGCATACAACCCGGAATATTTGGAAGTAACCATCAGGCCGGTCTCTTCCAGCAGGTTCTCGTCTTTGTCGAACACCGCCGCCGAAATCTTTACCAGACGCTCCGACTGCTCGAAAAGGGTTTTATAACGGTGTGTCAGGGATTCCACACGGTCGGTGCTCAATATGAGCATATACAGGTAAATATCACCGGTAAAACTCAATTTAAAATCACCTGTACCGTTCCAGAGTCCGCTACAGGTGTACTGTACGTACCCGTCGGTCGCGGACAGTTCTTCCTCCACCTCCATGCTGTTGAAATTGGCAAAGCCTGTCTTATCCACACCCACAAACTCCACACGCAGCGTGCCGGCCTTGGCACAGCGGTAAAAGAAAGTCAGGAACACCGGGACGGCTTCCTTCTCCCCACTGTCATTTTCAGGCATGGAGGGAATACTTTTCAGGTTCTCACGTTTCTGGAGGATGTACTTGTTACGAATCCGGACAACCGTACGGCCGTCATCCTCGGTCACGCTCGCGCTGTCACCCTTCCTCGTCAAGACGTTACCGTTCGCCCAGATCCACCGGTTGCCCACAAGGAAGAACACGGTCTCGTTCTCCGTGTTCCACTTCATAAGGCCGTTATCAAAGGCGGGGTTATTCAGGTAGCCGCGCTCGGTGGCGAAGTCATTCCGCAGGGCGGTGACGGAACTGACGATTTTCCCCTCGACTATCTCGAACTTCGTCTTGATGTCCTCACCGGTCACCAGAAGGAAAGTCCCGCGCAGGTAGGCGTTGTCGCTGTAAAGGCCGTTGCCGTGCGGCTGGTTGTCAGCCGGGAACCAGTCATCGCTGATGCCGTCCAGGTTGCCCAGGCGCGCACGAAGGCAGCCGGTGAAGTTCTTCGCCTTCACCCCGTCCATCACGTCCACGCGGGGCTGACCGTCCTCGGTGGCGGAGATCAGGATCAGGTTCTGACGCAGCGGGTTCTCCGTGTTGCCCATCAGCACGCACTCGTCACCGGCCTCCGGAAGGGAACCTGAAAATTCATCCTCACTTACGAGAATGGAGTCACCCTCCACGCCGGCCACCTCCACCCAGTACCCTTTCAGGTTCCCGCCGCTGAACGTGGCGCAGCGCATCAGGTCATGGGCCTGGAAACTGTTGTCCTGCTCGAAAGTGATCCTCCAGTAACCGTCCTCAAGTACGGCGGTCTTTATTTTCCCGTTGGCGGCGCTGACGCACAGCTGGCCGCCAACGCTGCGTACCTTCTCGATAAGCAGCTCCAATACTACCATGACCTGGCGTACCGTCAGCTTGTCGATGGTAAGATGGGACAAAGCGTCCTCCATCCACAGCCGCCACCCCTCACCGAAAAGACCGTCCACGAATTTCGGGCTGCGAAGGAACTCACGCACGACAAGGGTCAGCAACTCGGCATTGCCCTTGTCATCAATACCCGCATTATCCTCCTGTCCGAAAGAGGCTCCCGCTTCGAAGGTGATCTTCCCCTTTGCACGGTCATTCTTTTTTTTGCTGATGTGTTCCGCCTGACTTCTCCGCGCGGAAAAAAGATTGTTGTCCGTAGGCAGTGTCTTGTCCCAGCTACGGATAATGTCAGGAAGCGCGGCACCCTCCGCCTTTGACTTCGTATAGTTTTTCAGTTCCCCGATACTGTCATTCACCCGTTCAAACGCACCACTATGCAGGGCATCGCTGATCTCGATGTCCATCTCCCCGGGTTGGTTCACCTTCCGGGTAATTTTCGTGATGCGGCTGCTGCGATAACCGGTTTCGGGGAAATACTCCTCGCTTTCAAGTCTCACACGGCGGCCTACGGACAGGGAAACACCGTTCTCCTCAATCCACACATGGTCGGTCGGGGCCTTGTAAACGGCAAGATCCTGCCAGCATTCGGTATTGAACTGTTCCACCGCCGTAAGAAACTCCTCCTCGGCAAGCGGGTAATATTCGTCCGGCATACGGATATTCCAGAGAATATAACGGTCACCGGATTTCGGAATAAGTTTGCCGCCGGGGAGTTGCGTGTCATCATCATAGGGCCATATCGTAATAATCTCGAACTCACGGGTGGCACTGTTGAAATTCACCTCGAAATAGTGGTCCTCACCCTGCCCCAGTCCGGAAAGGTCACCGTCCTGGAACGATACACGTTTGGTCTCGTCGGGCAGCTCGTAATCGTTCGGATCGAAATTCAGGCTGTCGTCCCTGAAATAATAGACCGTGAAAGGGTTGCCGTCGTCATCTTTCACATCTTCGCTGCGCACACTGCTGACAGCCCCGATCCTGCGGGGATAAATGCCGCTGAAGGCGTCTTGCTCGTAACGGTCATAGATGCCGTACTCCTCCGTATGTATCTCGACATATTGCCTGCCCCCCGGAAGCATCAGGCGGCTATGCCCGTATTTTGACGGATCTATGTTCCGCGTGCTGCCTACCGGGAACAACCGGGTATAAAAATTGTCGGTACCCGTCGTGTCGCGTTCGATTCCGGTCAGTCCCTTCCCGTAGCCCAGCGTTATTTCCTCGCCATGCTCACACCGGCACACGTTCACGGTCTGGCCTTCCACCCACCATTCAGCCTGCCCGCCGACCGCTTCGGCTATCTCTTTCAGGGCTTCGTTGCAGTACTTCCCCTCGTAATCGATGACGATAAGGTCCGTACCGTCCACCCGCCCCACTTTCCAGTCGGTGGTGTGGTTCATTCCGTCATTGATACACTTCACGATCATGGCCACGTGTTCACGCGGAGTCGCTGTCAGCGTGAACACAGGCTCGGTGTTCCCGTCGGTGGTCTCCAGCACAAGAAAACGTCTCACCAGGCTCTCGATACCGTAAAACTTCAAATCATATACCCACTCCTGGCCGCTCTTCTGCTTCGGGATGTACCGTTCGGTCAGCCAGTAGCGCTCACCCTCAAAGTCCACCCGGTCATTCACGTCCAGGGCGATATATTCGTAATGCGTGAAAGAGAGTGTCAGGACATTGTCACCCTGCACCTCCTTCACCTGGGTGGAGCTGTCGCCCGCCTCGATATCGGTCCGTCTGTTGCCGTTGCTGTCATAGATGGTCAGCATGTCTGTATCTTGTTTAAACGTCGTTTGAATAGGGTTTGAATCACATTTATATGACCGGGACAGGTTCCCGGAACTTCACCTTGAACTTGCCGGCGTGCACGCCTTCCTTCCAGAGATAGGTCAGAGGCTGGAACTTGCTGCAATCCGTATATTTCACACGGAGAGTCAGGGCAAGTTGGGGAAAGGAAATCTCAAGCCACCCGTCACGGCCTTTCTTCAGGAAATTGATGAACTCGAAATACTTCTTCAGCCAGCCGGCCTGCGTTTTGCCAAACAGGGCGAAATGAAGCGTCACGTCACGGGCCTCGTTCCTGGGCGTCAGCACGGAGGAATATTTCTCCCCGTCCTCCTCCCGGATATTCACAGCCGTGTCCGTTTTCGTCTTGCTCGGGGTCAGGATGGCGGTCAGGTTATCCATCCCGCCGCGCTTGTCCTCAACGAGGAACACCCCGTATGTACTCCAGATGTCGGTACCGTTGACAAGTACCAGACCGCCTAATATCTTTTCCATATCATTTGCATTTTACTCCGTCACGATTGATTTTACGAATCTCTTCCTCTATTTTGCCAAGGTGCGACGCGCTCGTGCCGGTGTTCTCCTCGATACGGGCAAGATGCCCCTCGGCGGTGTTCATCTTGTCGATGACGCTCTCCATCTTCTCATCGATGCTCGACCAGTGTTGCAACCCGCTGGTGAACATGCCGTCCAGTTTTGTACCCTGGTCCTGTGTCATGGCTGAAAAACCGCCGGTTTTGGCGCTCTGGCTCGTACCGCCCGAGTTATCGTACCCGGTGGCCGCGGCAAGATTGTCACGAAGAGCGATGGCTTCCTCGACATACTTCATGTACTCGTCCTGGAGGGCCTTACGCTCGGCTTCTGTAAGGTCATTGTCTTCCATCGCCTTGCCGAATTTCTCCCACCAGCCTTTCAGCTTGTCGGAATACAGCTCACCGATCTTGTTTGACAGCATCGCACGCATGAAATACTCGGATATGTCCTCCGCCGCGGCTGCGGCATCATACTTCATATCCATCAGGTTATCCACGAAACTGCTGTACATGCTGTCGAAGGAAATACCGGTGAGACCTTCATACAGCTGGTCGGTAAGTTCCTCCAGCTTGCCCGCCTGGTCGATATAGTCATCCAGCTTCTCGGTCAGACGACCTCCATATCCGCCCTTGCCGGTATCCTGGATCTGCGTCCACATGTCCACGTTACTGCGCAACTTCTTCATCTCCTCCGGACTTAGGTTCCAGATGTCACCGTTCCAGCTACGCCCGATCTGACCGCTCAAACGGTCAATCTGTTCCTGTGAGAAACCGCCCCAGTAATAATTCCAGCTGTGATGCGAACCGTGATAGCCGGCCTGCGACATGGCCATGTCCAGATAGTTCGAGTTCGTCTCCTGCTGGAGCCTGTAGGCATCCCGGTAGGCGGCCACGGACTTTGTACCCTTGCTCGCCTTGATCTCCTCCGTCAGGTCCTCGATAGCCGTCTGCAAGGTCTCGTTGCGCTCGGTCAGCCGGTCGATGGTTTCCTGGACCTCTTTGGCATTGCTTGAAGTCGTCCAGGAGGAAAATCCGCCCCAGGTCAATGCGTCGAATATCTTGCCCACACCGGAAAGCAGCGATTTTCCGATAGTCACAAAAAGATCACCGGAAAGCACATCGTCAAGAATACCGCTCACGGCATTGAACACCGCGTCGAGCAGGCCACCGATGACCACACTCAAACCATCTTTGAAAAGGTCTATAATACTTACAATCCAGCCGACAACAGGCACATCCTCAAGTGTTTCGGAAACCTTTCCGAAAGCCTCGCCCAGTTTGCCGTCCACTTCCTTGGCACCTTTGCCGAGTGTGATCAGGCCATTATACGCCCCGCTGATACTGCCGGAGGCAATCTGCTGCAATCCGTCCCTCACATTCTCCATACTGGTCTTCAGACCGGAGGCAGTATTCGAGAGGGACTGCCGGGCACTGTCAGCCGTTTCCTGCAAGGCGTTTATATTCTCACTCGCGGCATCGGCATTAGCCTGCGCCGTTTCCAGGGCTTGCCGGGCGGACTCCTTCTCCTGTTCGGTTCCGGACTGTTGCGCCTCAATGTATGATTTCTGGGCGGCAATGAGTGCCGTATAGGTGTCCGCATACACCGCCTGTGCCTCCTTCAGGTCTGAAAGGGCTTTCTGGTAGGCAGTAACCTCGGCACCCAGTTTCTTGAAACTGACCTTGCCGGAACCGCCCAAAGCCCTCTCCATCTGCTGGACGGCAGAGACAAGCGCGTCCTGGCTGGCATGGTCGGCATTTCGGAACTCGTCAGTGAGCATGTATTTTCTGGCATCCGCCAATACAGGCTTTATCATATCGGAAAACATCCCGCCGAATTCACCGAAGACAGTACCCCAGTCAATACGGGCTTTCAGTTCCTGCACTTCGATGCCGGCAAGTTTGCTGTCACGTTCAACACCGAGAGAGAGCTTCTCGCTGCCGGACGTCGTCTTTTGTATCTTTTCCGCATATTCGGTCGCGATGGCGAGTTTCTGCTGCTGGAAGG
>OGOK01001846.1_pt1 | contig 13456 bp, 14 predicted proteins | sample 1552661 | NCBI WGS metagenome assembly OGOK01 (sample SAMEA2580172, study PRJEB22360) | human gut metagenome | biome: human gut; feature: human-associated habitat; material: faeces | place: Denmark | collected 2008/2010
ATCGTAAATCGTTGCACCCTGTTTTTGCCTACTCCCTCTACGTGAGATACTTCAATTCGGTCTATGAGTTCTCGAAGCATGGTCGGTGTTAATTCTTCCATTTCCATAAATTTGCGAATCGCAAGAATAAAACAGTCCATATTTCGCTTTGCTGTACCAATAGAAATCAATTTACCCTTCATTTCGGTAATTTGATTTTTCAAATGCCAATGCGGACAACCGATTTTTGTATAGATGCTTCAAGAAATTTTTGCTCGTTTTGAGTATCTTCATTAGTTTTACTTAATAATATTTCGGCAAATTCTTCTTCGTCATCGGTCAAATACCACGCTAATTGTCTCAGTTCTGCCATAATTATTTGCTCTAACGCATCGGCTCGGATATAGGGGGTTTCCCTGCAAGTCCCCCGATTTCCCTTGTAATTACTGCAACTGAAGAACGGAATATCCTCTTTATCGTGCTTAACATTAAACCACATTTTGCTACCGCAATCGGCACAGAACACCAAATCACAAAACATATTCTTTTCAGCATTTTCTTTCTTAGGTGCTCGGCGTTTGGTTTTGGATATTAGCTTTTGCACCTGTTCAAAAACCTCTCGCTCTATTATCGGCTCGTGAACATCTTTGAAAATTGCCCAATTTTCTTTCGGGTTTTCAAGCCTTGCCTTTTGCTTAAAACTCTTTGAATAGGTTTTGAAATTGATTACATCACCGCAATATTCCTGCTGAGACAGAATTTTTGCCACCGTTGTTTTACACCATTTATACGGATTGGCTTGTGTTTTCTTGCCACCTCTGCCAAGTCCTTTGGACTGCCAATATGCCATTGGGATAAAAACCTTGTTTTCCTGCAAAATTCTTGCAATGGTTTCGTTGCCCTTGCCCTCTAAACACATTCTGAATATATCCCTAACTACCTTAGCGGCTTCGGAGTCTATTATCCATTTCTTTTTATCTTCGGGCGATTTCATATAACCATAAGGTGGTTGGGACAATGGCTCTCCTGCGTTACCACGCAACCTGTGTGAGCTTCTTACCTTTCTTGAAATATCACGAGCGTACATTTCGTTCATAACATTACGAAAAGGTGCAAGTTCGTTTTCTCCGTCTGCACTATCCATACAGTCATTTACTGCTATGAAACGGATATTTCTATCGGGAAAATAAGTATCGGTGTAATATCCCACTTGCAGATAATCTCTGCCGAGTCGGGACATATCCTTAACTATAACCGTTGAAATATATCCCATATCCATATCTTCAAGTATTTTTTGAAAACTCGGTCTGTTGAAATTAGTCCCTGTGTACCCGTCATCTACATAATAACGAGTATTGGAAAATCCATTTTCCTTTGCATATTTAGAAAGCAATCTTTTTTGGTTGGCTACCGAATTACTATCGCCTTCTGTACCATCATCACGAGATAACCGGCAATATAAAGCGGTTATGCCCGTTTGTTCTTTTTTCTTCGACTGCATTTAATCCTCCTTTCCGACAGTCGAACACGCATTTCCCACTGTCATTATATCAATCTCTGTATATTGTTTCAAAGGTGTGAAATTATTTTTTATGACTTTTTTCATACACTCAAAAAAACTTAGATTTTCTTTAATTTTTGCATTTTGAAATTTAGGCGTTACCACATATTTTACTCCGTGTATTTTATACTCGTGATTGCCTTGACCTAAACCTACTATAAATTTCATTTATCTTTCCTCCCTTGATTTTCTTTGCCTTTGCCATTTTTCAAGCAGTTTCAATATAACCTCGTGCATATCCTGTCCCGTGTAATTTTTAGGGAAATAACGCTGTATATCTTCCTTTGCCAAACGCACCTGTTCTTTTTGATTTGCCTTTTCTTCACTCATAACTGCATACACAGTATCGGCAGATAATCTGCCCTGCCTTGAAAAATTGCGTAATCGCTGTGCTTGGGACAACGAAGGAGTAGCATCGGAGTATTCAATTTCACTGTATAAGATTTTTTGCTCGTTTTCGGATAAAAAAGATAATTCTACCGCAGGATTAAAAGCTATACGCTTTTCATCCACCATTTTCAGCAGTTCGGGTATAAGGTAGGTTAGGCGTATGTACCTTTGCAAAGTATCTCCGCTAATGCCGAGAGTAGAAGCGATTTTATCATCGGTTCTAAACTTCTCCGCATTTTGCGACGAGGTTTCAAGGTCAACCCTTTTTCCTTGACATTTTAAGGCTTCCATCTTCATTTTGTAAGCAAAGGCTTTTTCGCTGGGCAGTATGCTTTCTCTTTGTAAATTAGCATCTACCATAGCCATAACTGCCTCATCATCACTCATATTACGGATAATTACGGGTACTTTTTCTAACCCTAAACTTTTACACGCTTCAAATCTTCTATGACCGCTGATTATTTCGTATTTACTATCCGAAGAAGAACGGACAATCAAAGGCATTATTGCCCCCTGCTGTTGTATACTCTTTTCTAATTCCTGCTGTTCCTCTCCCAAACGTATCTTAAAAGGGTGGTTTTCAAAAGGTTTTAATTTGCTTATTTCGATATTTTCTATAATTTCATTGTTTTTCATTGTGTTTTCCTCCAATTCTTCTTTTTTTACTAACCGAAGAAAAAGGCATTGCGAACACCGACATTTTGCGAACGAACGCAAGGTGTCAACTACCTCTATATCTATATAAATTAAATATCTCTTTTCTTCGGATAGTAATAAATTACTCACTCTGTTTTATAACTTAAGTATTATTTCCTGCTATATTCCCGCAGTCCTGATTTCTTAAAAATCGCAGTACGGACTATGGAATAATCGCACTCACATAAATTTGAGTACATATATGCGATTTGGTTTTCCTTTACCTTGTCGCTTACGAGCAATAAGCCCGAAAATTTCAAGCTCGTTAAATAACCTTGTTGCTTTATCGTGTCCGCAGTTAAATGACTTCTGCACATCATTCAGCGTGAAATACACGAATAAATCACCGTTTTTATCTGCAAAGCGTTCTTTGTTTTTTGCTGATAAGCATATTCGGTCAAGCAATAACCCGTATAATAAAGCGGCATCGGCAGAGAGCTCCTTGTATTTGTTATCTGCTATTAAAATTTTCGGCACTCTGTAATAAGTAAAGGTTGCGGTTTCCCACCACTTGAACATATCTGACATTTATTCTTCAACTCCTTGTGTTTTAATTTGGCTCGATTTTTTGTATTAAAAAGGTATCATTTTTAGAGTTTTTAGACTCTGTAAGGCGTTTTTCTAAGGTGGGTGGTGTGTTTCCCTTAATTCATCAAAACCCTTGTTTTTGCGTTGATTTGGTGCTTTTTTATTTGCATAATATTCTGCTCTTTTGCTCACATATCGTGGGCATTCTACAACGGTGGCTCGGAAAGATTGCTTACAAGTATGTACGCACCCCCTGCAAAGCTCGTTATAGGTTCTTCGTTTTGTTTGCGGATGTATGAAGAACGCCCATTCCTCTTTTAATTTCTTTGATAATTTCGGCATTGTAATGCTCCTTTCATTTTTTATGTCCGATGTCCCTCACTATGTAATTGGGAACTTTTTTAGCGAAAGTAAAAATCTTTTCACTATTTAATTGGGAAAAAATTTTGCAAATAACAAAAAGAATTTGAAAAAAGTCCATCCAATATCCCACTGCACAAAAAACAGAAAAATATAACCACTTTTTGAAAATTCCTCTCACTATATACCCGTACAAAAAATTGCTATTGACAACTAACCTCTCTAATATCCCACTACACAGAAAACGGAATTTAACAAAAAACTTTTTTGAAAATTTTTCTTCCTAATACCCATTGCACGAAAAAGCAGTAAAATACAAAAAATTTTCCGAAAAATTCCTCCTAATATACCACTGCACAAAAAACTCGATTTTGCCCCACTTTTTTTGAAAAATGGGTAAAAAAATACACCTACCGATAGGTAAGTGTTGATACAGCCATATTGAATAGCACAATTTCTTAACAAAACTGAATAAAACGGATATTGCCTGTTGATTATATGGGCTATGTGTGCTATACTATATTTGTTATATTATGTTTTGATGGTATGCTTGGGCATACACGCATAGAAACGGAGGATATTATGGATAACAACATTGAACGTTGGTATTCTCTCAAAGAGGTTATGGAACACCTCGGCGTAAGTCGTGATACCATAAAAAAGTGGATAGAAACTAAAAATATGCCTGTTTCAAAAATGGGTAAGCAGTTCAAATTTAAGCTCAGCGAAGTAGATGCTTGGCTTAAAGAGGGCAACGCCGCAGATTAAGACTTTTCTTATTGTCCCGTAGATACCTTTATTTTTCTGCTAAGGTCATCGGGATGAATCGGGTAACAAAAACGAGGTATATGGGTGACAATAAGCCCACCCCGAAACGATGGAGGAATACCAATGAGTACGAACATATCCAAGCAAAAACGTGAAGATTTGCTTGAAAAAATAAAGGCGATACGCACCTTTATATCAACTGCACCGCAGGATGAAAACACGGGCAATTTGCTGACCTATTTATCTGATTTGGAAAAGGATGTAAACGGTAAAAAATACGGGCTTATTTTTGAGGAACACCGAGAGGAAATTGATGAGGTGCTTGCTACCCATACGCCAGTTCTAGCCGAGAACAGCAATCTGTTCATCGACAACGGCGGCAATGTGAACTTTCTCGTTGAGGGGGACAACCTCGCCTCGCTGAAATTATTGGAGAAAACCCATAGGGGCAAAATTGACCTTATCTATATCGACCCACCGTATAATACACTAAAAGAGGGATTTACTTATTCCGACACCTTAGTAGATAAAAACGATACATTCAGACATTCTAAATGGTTATCGTTTATGAAACAGCGAATGAGGCTTGCGCACAATTTGTTGTGCGGAAATGGCGTTATATTTATTTCGTTAGATGATAACGAGGTTGCAACATTACGCATACTTTGTGATGAGATTTTTGGTTATCAAAATTTTGTTGCTAATGTGATTTGGGAAAAGAAATTTTCTCCTCAAAACGATGCAAAATGGCTTTCGGATAGCCACGACCACATTCTTGTTTATGCAAAAAACAAGGAAGAATGGCATCCAAATTTATTGAGCAGAACAGACGAAATGGACAGCAGGTATTCTAATCCTGACAATGACCCTCGTGGGCCGTGGGCTTCAAGTGATTTCACCGTAAAAACTGCTTCTGATGCATATATGTATCCCATTACAACACCATCAGGACGAATCGTGATTCCTACTGCAAGCAGGAGCTGGGTAACATCAGAAGCTAATTATTTGGAATTACTGAACGATAATCGTATTTGGTTTGGTACAAAAGGCAGCAATGTGCCAAGAATAAAGACATTCCTATCGGAAGTACAGCAAGGAACAGTATGTAAAACATTATGGTATCGAACAGAGGTGGGCGATACTCAAGAGGGTACACGGGATTTGAAAAATGTTTTTGGCAAAGCAGGTGCTTTCACAAACCCTAAACCCGTTCGCCTTATTGAGAGAGTATTGGATATTGCTTCTTCTGACAACAGCGTAATTCTTGATTTCTTTGCGGGTAGCGGTACAACGGGACACGCTGTTTTGAAATACAATGCTGAACACGAAAATAGCAACCGCCGTTTCATTCTTTGCACAAACAACGAAAATAATATCTGCCGTGATGTTACATACGAGCGTATTAAAAGGGTTATTGATAAAGAGGGGTACTCGGCAAGTCTTAAATACTTAAAGGTGGAATATATTCCCATAGATGAAAGAATGTACTATGAGTATGCTGATGAACTTTTGCACCACATCAGAGAACTCGTAGAACTTGAAAATGGTGTAAATTTTAAAGGAAATGCTGAAATAGGTATTGTTCTTACGGAGGAAGAACTTGAAGGCTTTATTGCAAATGTTGATGATTTCGCAAAGTGCAAGAAGCTCTATATGGGACACGACCTTTTACCCAGCGATGAGCAGTTGGATATACTTTCAAAGCGTAAAATAGAGATAAATATTATTCCCGATTACTATTATCGAGATTTACAGGAGGGTTGATTATGAATGAATTTATCCAAACATTATTAATATCGTGTATACCTGCAATAGTAACCGGAGTTGTAACATATTTGGTTGCACACAAAAATGCATCTGCACAGATTAAGGTTGTAAAGGAACAAAATAAACACGACTTAGAAAAACTGATGGAGCAGCATAAGATTGATATTGATTCGCTTGGAAAAAAACATCAGCAAGAACTTGAAAAAATGGAACTTGAACACAAACACAAGTTAGAATTAATTGCCAAAGAAAACGAAAATAATCTTAGCCAAAATTTAATGACAGGGTTGGTTGGCGAAATAATGAAAATGCCTGAAGCGAAAGCAGATATAGCAAAAGGCATTAAGCAATCCTCCAACAAAAAAGGAGGTAGACGGTAATGGAATTGAAAGAATTTCAATTAAAGGCGGTAAAAAGCCTTTTTGAAGCGATGGATAAACCGGCTCGTGACATAATCCTCAAAAGTCCTACGGGAAGTGGTAAAACGATAATTCTTACCTATTTTATGCACCAATATATACAGTCTTTTTCTAAGATGGTATTTGTGTGGCTCACACCGGGTAAGGGCAATCTTGAAGAACAGAGCAAGGCGAAAATGGATAAATATATCCACGCTTCGCAAACAAAACTCCTTGCTGATGTGATGACGGCGGGTTTTGAAGAAAACGACAGTGTTTTTATAAATTGGGAGAAGCTGACGAAGAAAGGTAATAATGCCCTTAAAGACAGTGAACGCACTAATTTCTTAGAGCATATTCAGAACGCCTTGAACGAGGGTTTGCGTTTTGTAATTATCGTGGATGAAAGCCATCAAAACAACACGATAAAAGCAGATGAAATTATACAGTATTTTCACACAGATAAAATTATCCGCTGTTCTGCAACTCCAAAGGGCATAGCAAAAGCGGAAATCATTGAAATTCCTGAAGAAGATGTTATTGCCTCAGGGCTTATTAAGAAAATGCTTGTTATCAACCAAGACTTTCCACAAAGGTTGGAAACAGATGACCAAACTGTTTATTTGCTTGAAAAAGCGGTAAATAAGCAAAGAGAACTCCGCAGTGCTTTCTTGCAAAAGGGTGAGGACATTAACCCCTTGATTGTTGTGCAGATACCGAACAAGTCGGAAAGTTTACAAGATGGCGTTGAGCGTTATTTCGATACACAGGGTATGACCTATGAAAACGGTCAACTTGCAGTATGGCTTTCTGATATGCACGAAAATTTAGAGGGTATTGAAGAAAATACTGCTAAATCTTGTGCAGTAATCATTAAACAAGCGGTTGCAACAGGTTGGGACTGTCCGAGAGCCCATATCCTTGTAAAACTCCGTGATAATATGGATGAAACCTTTGAAATTCAAACGATAGGCAGAATACGCAGAATGCCCGAAGCAAAGCATTATCAAAATGATTTGCTTGACAGTTGCTATCTTTATACTCTCGATGAAAAGTTTACAGCGGGCGTAAAAATGGCACTTGACAAGGGTGCGTTAAATGCTTGTACTTTATTACTTAAAAATGAGCATAAAACATTATCCCTTACTGCACAACAAAGAACGATGGTTACTACTACTCGCAACCCACAAAAAGCATTACAAGCCATTGTTTTATATGCCGAGCAGGAATATGGCATAGGCAGAAATAAAAAGGAAAATAGAACTCGTTTGGAAACTGCAAAATTTGAGTTTAGCCACGATATTATAAAACACACACTTTCGGGTGAAACTGCTACTCTTGATTTTAATTCAGATGATATGAATACTGTTGCAGTTACCGAAAAATTAAGCACGAATAAACACGGTAGAGATTATCATCACCACGTAGGTAAAATTGGTATGGAAATAGGTATGGAATATTCCTATATGAATACCATAATACGAAAATTGTTTGATAAAAACTTTAATTATAGCCGTAAAATCCTTGCTTTAGAGCCAAGAGAGGTTTATGCCTTTGTAATCAATAACGCTGACCGCATTAAGCACCTTATCCGTGAAGCGATGGCGGCAGAATTGGCACAATTACAGTTAAAAGCCGATGCAGTATCCGAGTTTGAATTTCATATTCCGCAATCTTGCCTTTTTACATACAACGGGGACTTAAAGACTCAGCTTGAATATAAGAAAAATGTGTATCAAGGCTACCTTTCTTCTGCTGCACCTCGTTCTATGCCGGAACTTAAATTCGAGAAATTCTGTGAGCGTTCAGATAGCATTGAATGGTGGTATAAAAACGGAGATAAGGGCAACGAGTATTTTTCCATCGTTTATACCGATAACTCCAATAAGCAAAAGTTGTTTTATCCCGACTATATTTTAGGGGTAAATGGCGAAGTGTGGATTGTTGAAACGAAGGGTGGCTTTGACCGAAGCGGCAACAGTAATGACATTGATAAATTTACTGCTAAAAAATTTGGTGTATTAAAAACATATCTCGATAAATACGGTCTTAAAGGTGGTATTGTTCGTAACGATGACAGTACCGATGAGCTTTGTATTTGTACTCAACACTATTCAGACGATATACAAAGTGATGATTGGTCTTTATTAGAGGAAATATTGCCTTAATGGGAGGTGTTGGAATATGACTATCGATTCACTTGAAGTGGTTTTTTACACGTGTGTGTTTCTGCTTCCGGGATTTATTATCAAAAGTGTTATAGATACATTAGTGCCTCCTATTAAGCATAACGATTCCAAGTATTTTTTCTCTTGTTTGTTATACAGTATTGTGAATTGTGCAATTTGGAGTTGGATGTATCTATTGTTAAACAGAATTTCTTACAATCGTCCAATAATATATTGGATATCCCTACTTGTTGTAACTGTAGTGGACGCAACTCTAGTGGCGTTTATTATTGGCGTTGCAAAACAAAAGGGTATAATAGAGTGGGTGTTTAAGAAAATAGGCATCAATAAAATTCATCCGGCACCTACAGCTTGGGATTATTACTTCTCAAAACAGGAAGAATCTTGGATTGTTGTTACATTAAAGAGTGGCAAAACCATATATGGTAAGTTTTCCGAACATTCTTTTTCGTCATCTGATGCCGAAGAAAGAGATCTTTATATTGAAAAAACATATATTCTCAAAGATGATATGACTTGGGAAGAAGATGAGAAGAGCAAAGGCATACTCATAGCCAAAGAGGAAATTGAAACCGTAGAATTTTTTACATAAGGAGCAATAAAATGAGTGATACAAAGAAACCCAATCCAAATACCAATTTCGGTTATCAACCCAATAGTGAACAGCGTGGTTATCAACCTAAAAAGGGAATAAATGAAGGTTATCAACCTTCAAAACAATCTCTACTCAACCGCCGAATAAAGGTTCAAATGTTCAACCTGCAAAAACTGAAAAGTGAGTGTTTAACAAAGGTCTTAGGGGTGCAACCCTAACGAGTTTTACTGTTTTTGCTACCGTAGGAGTATAAACAGTCTGCTCGCCTAAGATAATGCAGTCTTTTTGAGTAATACAATTTTTTATCACAAACTAAAAATTTCGCAACAAAAAAATAAGCACAGCCGAAAGAATTTTTCTTCTCTCAGCTGTGCTTTTTCACTTTATTTTGATTAAATTACACGTATCTTTTTTCGCTTTGCCTTTGTAGTTTTAAGCAAAGTTTCATCAATTCCGTCAGTAAATTTTCCGATAGAAAACAGATGATTTTTCTTTATGACAAGGCTTTCAATTATCAAATTTCTCTCTTCGGTTGTAAGGTAAAGATAATATTTTATCATACAAACATCACTTCCGTATTTACAATTTCAGTGGCTCTCGCACGGATATTATTCATCTTCTGCACCCATTCCATAGGTGAACTTGCCTTCAAAATTTCCGTTACATTTTCTTTTTCGGCAAGTGATTTTACTGTCTGCTCAAACATTTTTTGTGCTTGTTCCTCAATGCCGGCAAGATAAATATTCATTTTTCCCGATGTAAGAAGATTGTAATATCGTACCCGATGATGTCCTTTGAGGTGGCGTTTGTGTCGCTGTCCCCATACGCCGATTTCAACATTTTCTTCGTTGGTGATTGTTACATCGGGAAGTAAATAACCGCCCTGCTTTGTAAATGTTCCGCCTTGTTTTTCAAAAATTGTGTTCATAAAAATATCCTCCTTGATTTTTCTTGATGTAAATATATCATTGTTCAGAAGAATATACCAATGTGTGAACGGCAGAGTGTTGAAAAAGCGTGTAACTGTCGGCATTTTTATATGTTTTTGTCAGGTTGGTTATGAACACTCGTACCATATTAAGGGACAAACTTTAATACAAAAACAGCCTTCCGATTTGGAGGGCTGTTTTTGTATCTATGCCCGAAAAGGCCATACTATCGGGCTTTCCGTGCTTTTCCTGCTTTCCGTGAGCTGGGCAATACAGCCCGCCAGCGGGCCTGCCTTTGGTATGGCGGCATGGTAGGCGTTCGGAAACTCACTTTTGTACCCCCTCCGGCCCATACAAATAAGGAAATGAGGAAACGCTAAAAAGTGTCCGTCCCCAATCAGCGCCTCATATCCCATATAAAACAATTTAGCGGGAACCTCTGCGTCTTCCGCTTTCTTTATTTTATGCCCGCTCGAAAGACTCTCCGCAATCCCCGCAGATTACATTGACCTCCCGCGTTGCTCGGATGATGGTGCCGCAGCAGGGGTAGACATATTTGATACTGCGGTTCTTGGATTTTTTACTCCCGCCTTTGGTGGTGCCTTCCACCGGTAAGCGGCTGGCGTTGATTTTATCCTCGCCCAAGGTTTCTCTGATCCATACCTCCGCCTCCGGTGCCAACGTCGTTACCGTCCATCCGTATTTGTCGTGCTTCTCAATGTGCAGCCCATGGGCCTCGGCGGTGGCTTTGAATTTCAGTAGGAGATGACGTATGCTTATATACACAGTTTAATATAACCAAAGAAGAAGGGGATGAATTAACACTGTAACTTCAGTAGAAACGTTTTCATCGATAAATCTTACGCAACTACATTGAGCATAGCCTAATCCACATTTTTTGCACCGTTCTTTATGAATTATATAAAATGGTGAAGATATTATTTTGTGTTGGCTGAATTGTTAGGGATGATATGGACAAATCGAGATGCCTTCTCCATGAATGGGCAACTTAAATATAATAATTAATACGATGATTACAAGAATTATATAAACAAGTGAGGGTTATGCCTTGTAATTTATTGAATATAACAATATATCAGCGCAAACGGATTTCCCGATTGCGGCTGATTCTTTCATTATTAATCTCTATAATACTGCGCCTGTGCCGCAAACATTTCTGCATAAATGCCGCCGTTTTGCACCGACAGTTCATCGTGCGTGCCGTATTCTTTTATTCTGCCTTCTGAAAAAACAGCTATCCTGTCGCAAAATTTACAGCTTGAAAGTCTATGAGAAATGTAAATAGCTGTTTTTTCGCCAACAAGCGTGTCAAACTGACGGTAAATATCATACTCAGCCACAGGGTCAAGCGCTGCCGTAGGCTCGTCTAAAATTACTACGGGAGCTTTCTTGTAAAGCGCTCGTGCAATAGCGATTTTCTGCTGTTCACCGCCCGAAGGCTCTATTCCGTTTTCATCAAAAGCCTTGAATAGATTTGTGGCAGTGCCGTTCTCCATTGAGGCAATTTTTTCTGATAAACCCACCTGCACTATAAGCTTATTAAGCTCATCATCGGAGCAGCTTTCATTCAGTACAATGTTTTCCTTGACGGAAAAACTGAACAGCTTGAAGTCCTGAAAAACGGGAGAAAACAACGACATATATTCTGCGTAATCATATTCCTTTATGTTTATTCCGTCAAGCAGTATTTCCCCCTCCGTAGGGTCATAAAGTCTGCACAAAAGCTTTATAAATGTGGTTTTTCCTGCACCGTTAAGACCTACTACGGACAAATGCTCGCCCTGTTTTATAGTGATATTTACATTTTCAAGCACCTTAACATCAGTATTTGGATAAGTAAAGCCTACATTTCTGAATTCAATGGTATGAGGCTTGTTTTCAGCGTGTCGCTCATCTTTTTCAATAGCGGACGGATAATCCATAAACTTGACGTATTCGTAAGCGTAATTTGTACGCTTGATTATTTCCTGAACACAATTAATCAAGTTATTCATACTGCTGTTAAAGGTTGCACTTGCTGACAGGAGCTGTGTGAAAGCGCCTATTGTGATTTTGCCGAGGATAGCTAAAATACCAAGATAAAAGTAAGAACCGAAATCCCGTGCCGCACCTGAAATATCCGACAGCAGATTAAGCGGCATATGCTTGTCGGCATTCCATTTCCATTCCTTTATCTGCTTATCGTTATAATCGTCCCACTTATTTGCCATCATATCTGCCGCACCGTATATGCGAATATCCTTACCGTATCTGAAATCTGTCAGCGACCAGCCGAGATATCCGAAAATGCGGTTTGATTTGGCAAGTCTGCTGTAAAATTCAATATCTATCTTGTTTTGCTTGCTTCGTATGAAAGCGTTTATTGCAAGAAGTACTGCTGTAATCAAAAACAGCAAGGGCGCTTTTGTCAGTATAATCGCCATAACGCCTATAATTATTACAGCTTGGGTTACGGCAGTGAAAACCTGCTGAAAAATCCCTACTACACCGCCCGAATACCAGCTCATTCCCTCACGGGCAAGATTTATCTGGTCAAGAGCCTTTTTGTCCTCCGTATGCTGAAAATCCAGCTCCATAACACGCTTGCTCATACGCTCGCTAAAAAGGTTCTGATATTTCTCGTCATATTTTTCAATTACGATACTGATAATAGACGAGGCAAGCATACCCAACACTTCGGCTAAAACAATTGCCGCCGCATATAAAACAAGCTTCTGAATATCACGTTCGCCCATAAGCTCGTCGATAATCATCGGTGAAATCATAATAGCGATAAAAGGAGTAAGGGCGGTTATAATTATACCTGAAATACCACAGAAGAAAAAGCCTTTATGTGCCTTACATGCAATAGGAAAGAAATATTTTATTGTTTTTATTGCTGTATCAAATGTGTTTTTCTTTTCAGCCGATTTCTTCATATTCTTTCTCTCCCTCCTTGTAATATTGAGCCTGAATATTGAACATTTCCGAGTATGCTCCGCCCTTGGCAAGCAATTCCTCGTGGGTTCCGTATTCCACCATTTCTCCCGCCTTGAACATAGCTATACTATCGCAAAAACGTGTTGAGGAAAGGCGGTGGGAAATGTAAATTGCAGATTTATCTCCGATAATTTCATCAAAATTCTTGTACAGGCTGTATTCTGCCAATGCGTCAAGTGCAGCGGTAGGTTCGTCAAGAACGATAACAGGTGCGTTCTTGTATAACGCTCTTGCAAGTGCAAGTTTTTGCTTTTCGCCGCCCGAAAGGTCAACGCCGTCATCGTGGATAACCTTTA
>OGOK01001850.1_pt1 | contig 13434 bp, 14 predicted proteins | sample 1552661 | NCBI WGS metagenome assembly OGOK01 (sample SAMEA2580172, study PRJEB22360) | human gut metagenome | biome: human gut; feature: human-associated habitat; material: faeces | place: Denmark | collected 2008/2010
AGCGCCGTTTCCTCGAAAGGGCGCGGGAGAAAGCCGCCGCCATCCGCAACATCATCGCCGCGCGGCTGCGCGCCATCTACACGACCGGCAGCGACGCGGTCATCCCCACAGCGAAGGAGAATGAGGCGTGGTATGCGCCGTATGTCTCGTATTTGAAGAGCCAGAATTTGCTCGACAACAGCTTTGAGGGCTTCTACCTCCTGCCCGCGTCGCGCGCGCAGATGTCGGGCATCTTTGCCTTCGCCGTGCCGGAGGAATGGTACACCGAGCCCAACGCCTCGCTCGTCACCTCGGCCTACGCAAGCCGCGACTACATCGCCGACGTGACGGACAAAACGCCCTACCGCAGTGAAATACTTCTGATGTACCGCCGCGGGCTGCTCTCCGGCATGGACGCAAAGGGCAGCTTTTATCCCGACCGCAGCGTCAGCCGCGCGGAAATTGCGGCGCTTCTGACGCGCGTTGTCAAACCTGAAACGCGCCTGACGCTCACGTGGACGGTCGCGCCGTATCACTCCGTGAAAAACGCGACGCTCGCGAGCCTTGTCAAAGCACCCACAAGCACGTCGCTCCCGACGTCGGCCAAGGACACCGCCGCCATCGACGGTTTGGTTCGCAATATGCTCGCGCGCGGCGAGCACACGATCACGCTGAACTACTCCAAGGCCCTCACCACCGCCACCGCCAGCGCGCTGACGCAGGCGTTCACCTCCCGCGTCAAAACATACTGCGAGCAGATGTACAACGCCGTCTCCTGCCGCTCGTATTCGACGGGCAAGGTCGTACTCACGTTTTCGTCCACCGCCTGTACGGACAAAACGCTCGAATCGTACCGCGCCAAGGCGCTCGCCGCCGCGATCAAGGTCCACGACTCCCTTTGGGAGAGCGGCACGCTGAGCTACGACATGAGCCAGTATGAGATCGCGCGCACATATTTTCAATGGCTGTGCGACCACTGCCGCTACGATAACGCCGCCGCAGACGATTCCGCGAGCCATCTTGCCTACGGCGCGCTTGTCAGCGGCTTTGCCGTGTGCGACGGCTACACGGGCGCTTACAACCTGCTCTTGAAGCTCGAGGGCATCGAGTGCACCTCGCTTTTTAACGACAGCCACATCTGGACGCTCGCGACGCTGGACGGCACGCAGTACCACATCGATGTCACCTGGGGCGACCAGTACGGGCGCACGAACCTGCGCTACTTCGGCATGAGCGAGGAGCAGTCCTACCAGTGCCACCCGTGGGGCACAGCGGACAAAAAGAAATAAGGATCGACATATAGGGAGCCCTGAGACGGTATGTCTCAGGGCTCCCTTTTTTATCACCATTCGAGCTTTGTGCGCACGTGCGTCAACGGCAGGTGAAAGCTCTCCCGCAGGACGTTGCGATGTTCCGGAGGAAAGTGCTCCTCTGAAAATTCATACAGCGGCAGAACCGAACCGTACTGCTGCGCGGTCTCGTAGAACCAGCAGCTGAATTCCAGACGTTCGAGCTTCGTTTGCAGCGCCGCGATCTGCGCGCGGACGTTGTCGCGCTCTTTGGCAAGGATGTCGCGGCGGGCGCTGAGTGTCTCTCCGCCGGGCCGGATGAGCGGCAGGAACGAGCGAATCTCCTTGAGCGGAAGACCGCAGAATTTCAGGTACTCGATGATTGAAAGCGTTGCAATATCGTCGTCTGTGTACGTTCGCTGCCCATTGCTGGCGCGCACACCGAGAGACAGCAGCCCCTCCTTTTCATAGTAGCGCAGGGTCGATGGGGCAATATTCATCATGCGTGCCACTTCTCCGATTGTATAAGGCATACGAAAATCTCCTTAAAAAACTGTTAAGATAACCGCGCGAAAACCTATTGACTTAAAGGCGACTTTAATAGTTACAGTTTACTTATCCAAATCGGTATTGTCAACAGGAATCAACGGGTAAATTCTCTTCCGTTTGTGCATGAAGTTCCGATGCCGATAGTTTTTAAGAAGGAGAAAGAAGCTATGAGAAAAATGATGCAGCGATCCCTGAGCTGTCTGCTGACTCTCGCGATGGTCGTCACGATGCTGATGACCAGCACGCTCGCAGCAGAGAAAAGCGCAAAACTGGAATTTGAAAACTATAAAATTATGAATGATTATTGCTCTCCATAGGTTATCAATAAAATTCTCCAAAAGCCTTGAAAATAAAGGATTTATCGCAATATGTTCGCCTTATTCCTTTATATGATTTCACACAAGTTTACTCTTTCCCTGACTGCTTATAAGGGCAAAATCAAGGGCAAGAAAATCTCATAACAAGATATAACAGAGTGTGGCAATCGGAGAACTGTGATGTATGTGCGAATATATTATACTGGAGGATTAATTATATGGACAAGTACATTTTTGATAAAAAGAATGGTTTATGGTATGAGTTGCAGGGAGATTATTATATCCCTTGCCTTACTTTACCAACCGAAAAAGAACACAAACCTATCGGCTTATGGGGGCAGCGGCACAAACGCTACTTACAGGAACATAAACGGGCGGTTTACACCACGCTACTCACAAGCGGAAAATTGAACCGTTATCTTGCTGATATTGACGAACAGGCAGCGGAAATGATGTTTCGATTGGTCGAGCAAATGGCTGGCAAGGAGGGGGTAACCGAACAACTCAAAGCAGAAAACTCGATGTTGTGGGTTGGAAGAATGAACGAGATACAAGCAAGGGCAAGAGAAATCGTCAATATGGAAATTATTTACGCATAAAACAAAGGCGGCAGAGATTTCTTTCTGTCGCCTTTATTTGTAAAATTGTATTGAGTGATGTCGTATTACAAAGTTGATATTCTTTGTTTAAGCGAATAAAATATATATAATCTGCAATAAGGGGTATTATACTTGAATATAATTCGAGAGTGTCCTGTTCTTAAAAATTCAAAAAATATTGCACAGAAGGCTGAAAGCAAACAAAAACAGATTAGAAGAACTGAAAATGAATAAATTTTGAAATTTGTAAAAATCCCCCTGCGTAACATATTGCTTATGACGCTGCGTAATGAAATAAGATAGTGATGAAAGGAGGTGGAGGCTATGTCAAAATATACAACTGGAGAAATTGCAAAGCTCTGCGGTGTATCTGTCAGAACGGTACAGTATTATGATACCCGTAACATTCTAACACCCAGCGAGTTAACAGAGGGCGGAAGGAGACTTTATTCAGAAGAGGATTTAAAACGGATGAAGATTATCTGCTTTCTTCGTGATGCTGGCATTTCAATAAACAGCATAGGAGAGTTGTTGTCTGAACATGACCCTGGTAGTGTTATTTCCGTTTTGCTTGAACAACAAGAAAATATTCTGAAAGAAGAAATACATGAAAGACAAGTAAAACTTGATATGCTCGATGGTATTAAACAAGAACTAAAAACCATAGAAAATTTCTCCATTGAATCTATTGGTGATATAGCTTATGCGATGGAAAACAAAAAGAAAATGAGGAAACTACATGCTACCTTGTTGATTACAGGTCTTCCTATTAACATAATCCAATGGACATCTATTATTCTTTGGATAATTACAGGAATTTGGTGGCCGTTTGCTCTTTATGTTTTGGTAGCCATCCTATATGGAATTTGGGTCACTAAATTCTATTTCAAAAAAGTAGCATATATCTGTCCGCAATGCCATGAGGTTTTTAAGCCGAAGCTAAAGGAGGCTATTTTCGCAAGGCATACTCCTACTCTTAGAAACCTGACATGTACTTGCTGTGGGTATAAAGGCTTGTGTGTGGAAACCTATGGAGAGGAGGAAAAAGAATGAGTGAATTTATGGAATTACTTCCGTTTTTGCTTCCGTTGGCAATCGCAGAAATTGTTTTGTTGGGGTATACAATCTATCACATTTTAACCCATAAGAACTATAAAAGAGGCAATCGCACTTTGTGGCTTATTGTTGTGATTATTGGTATGCAGTTTATCGGACCAATTCTCTATTTCTTGCTTGGCAAGGAGGAATAAGATGAATGTACTAACAATACAAAACCTAATTAAGAGTTTTGGCAGTAAAAAAGTGCTTTGCGGACTTGAATTATCTGTTCAGGAACACAGCATTTTTGGGTTTATCGGTAAAAACGGAGCTGGAAAAACGACAACAATGAAAGCAATCCTTGGTCTTACAAAATGTGATAGTGGTGCAATCTATGTTATGGGAGAAAAAGTGCATTTTGGACAGACTAACACCAATAGGTATATCGGCTATTTGCCTGATGTTCCAGAATTTTATTCCTATATGACAGCGACAGAATATTTAACTCTCTGCGGTAATTTATGTGGAATGGATAAAGCAGATATTACAGCGAGAAGTACAGAGCTGTTGAAACTAGTTGGTCTTGGTCAGGAAAAACGGCGCATAAAAGGATTTTCAAGAGGAATGAAACAACGCTTGGGAATTGCACAAGCACTCCTAAATCGTCCAAAACTTTTAATCTGCGATGAACCGACATCAGCACTTGATCCAGCAGGGCGCAAGGAGATTTTGGATATACTTCTTGCAGCCAAAGAACAGACGACAATACTTTTTTCCACGCATATTCTTTCTGATGTAGAGCGTATCTGCACTGAGGTAGCTTTTTTGAATGACGGAAAAATTGCTATGCAAGGAACTATTGCAGAACTACGAAACAAGCAATCATCTAACGGATTTATTATTGAAATAGAGAAAAAAGAAGTTGCTGATATGCTTGCAGAGGCATTTAATGAACTTCAACATGCAGAGGAAAATGCGCTTATTTTTCAGGGAAACGAGAATCGTTTTTTTGATATGATGCAATATATTTCTGAAAACAGAATTCCTATACAAAAAATTGAACGATTAGAGCCTACGCTTGAAACTCTGTTTTTGGAGGTGACAAAATGAAATCTCTGTTAGCTCTTATGAGAAAAGAATATATGGAAGCTACACGAACGGGTAAAATTATGATTATTATATTACTATTTGTACTGTTCGGTATTATGAGTCCTGCGGTTGCGAAGCTAACACCATGGATGATGAAAATGCTATCTGACTCAATGGCAGAAAGTGGGTTGATTGTCACAAATGTTCAAGTGGATGCTTTGACTTCATGGACACAATTTTTTAAGAACATTCCGATTGCGCTGATTGCTTTTGTACTTATATTTAGCGATATATTTACTAAAGAATACAAATCTGGAACATTATTACTTGTGCTGACAAAAGGCTTGTCACGATATAAAGTTGTACTTGCAAAAACTGTGCTGTTGCTGTCAATTTGGACAGTTGGATATGAGATATGTTTTACCATTACTTATGGATACAATGAGTATTTTTGGGATAACAGTATTGCGAATAACTTATTTTTTTCAGCAACTATGTGGTGGATATTTGGCGTGTGGGTTATATGCCTTATTACTCTATTTTCATCATTGTTGAAGAATAACACAGGCGTTTCTTTGTGTATCGGAGGGACAGTACTATTGGCATATTTATTGAGTATCATACCGAAAGCAAAGTGGTATTCTCCTACTATATTGATGAATACCAACTCACTTTTGATGGGTGTAGAGGAAATAGACGCATATATAAAAGCTATAGTTATCACTGTTTTCTTGTGTATAGTATGCGTTGCTGTAAGTATTCCGATTATAAACAAGAGGCAGCTTTAAGTATGTGTATGAAGTATATGGATGCTTTGTCCTGTCTGCGGCAATAAAACCTGAACAATGATACAAGAAAATACTGAGATGAAAAACTTTCCTCTCTACTGTCCGAAGTGCAAGAAAGAAACAATCATCAATGTTCAAGATATGAAAATCACGCTTGCAGTCAGTAAATAATTATGTATGCCGCCGCTATGGGTAACGCCATAACGGCGGTTTTTTAATGCCTATCTGCTATCTCTATCAATGGATTTCTTACGCTGTTTTTGCGTAGGTTTCTGCTTGTTGCGTTCCTGTATCTCACGCAGATGTTTTAACACGCTCTGCTTTTCAGGCGGTCTGTGCTGTTCTTTAGCGGTGGCTGTTGGTTTCCTGCTGACTTGATATTCCCACTGGGCAAGGTCATGGTTATACTGTTCCACAACGCTTTCCATTTCTCGGAAAGTCCGCATAAATACCTGCACATCGGGATAACCGTCCCCTTTGAGCGTATCGGGGATTTTATCCAGCCTGTCGGCAATCTCCACTTCGGTTTCTTTGATTTTTACCTCCAACGCTTTTCGTTCTTTGCCTTTGAAAATTCCCTTTGTATTGGCAAGCTGCTGTTTCAACTGCGGCAAAACTTTATCCTGCAAGGTTTTGATTTCCCTTGCCCTATCCTGTACTTTTATCATCAGGTTTCTCATATGGCAAAACTCTGCCATATCAATGTCAAGCGTAGGCTTGGGTGGCATATCTTTCTCCCGAATAAGGTTTTGCAGAAAATCTTTTGCCTTTGCCACAATCCCACGGAACAGATTAGGCAGCCAACCTTTACTCTTGATGGATTGGCTTGCTTTTTCGTGTATCTCGGTCTGCTTGACTTCTAAAATCTTTGCTTCGGAAATACCTGATAACAACGCCATATCCGCTGTCCTGTTCCATTCCTGCCTTGCAGTGTTATCCGCTTCAATCTCGGCGGCTTTGGGATTGTTCTTGCCGATTTTCTTTGTGGGAAGATAAACGCTGTTCTTATCAAAGACCTTTAACTGCTGTTCGGGATCGGAGATATGCCGATTGATAAGGTCGGTGTAAATCTCTTTTATCTCCCGAAGAAAAGGCTCGCTTTTGAATTTATCATCTTTTACGGTAAAGAGGTGGCTTTCATAAATTTCTCCCTTTTTTATGACGGTGCAGCCTTTTCGTATCTGCCCGTCCTCCCCTGTGATTTCTTTCTTGGTGCGTACCCTTTTGCCTGTTTCATCATAGAACACGCTGCGTGTGGCTATCTTGATGTCAGGTTCAGGAAGCAGTTTTCTTTCGCTGAAGATAAGGTGGATATGATAGTTTGTCTTGCGTTTGTTGTGGTGGAGGGCTGACACGCACTCCACACCATACCGCCTGTGGAACTCCTCCGTAAAATCTTCAAGGACTTCCTGCGGCTCATATCTTATATATACTTCAGGCAGGGCGATAATTAATTCCCTTGCTTCAATACATTTGCCCTCTGTACCGCTTCGCTTAAATTCCTGCTGGCTTTCCCTTGCAAGGTTACTCCAAAATTCATTGTCGGCGGTGCGGTAGGTGGCATAGAGATTTTCCTGTCTTGCGTGGCTTGTGATATAGGATATTCTTCCCTTGACATTGGGTAGCTTCGACATCTGTATAAATGAATGTCTTGCCATATACTCCTTCCTCCCGTGACGGGCATACTCTTTTTGCAACCGAGAAATCGGTTGCCGCTGTTTCGGCGGCGTAAGCAGACGGACAGCGAAGAAAACAGTGTGCTGTTTTCTTCTGTATCATAGCGGCGGTGCATTGTCCGAAGCTGTGATACATAGCCCCCTGCAAGGGCGAAATACCCAGAGTACAAATCGAAGATTTGTGCGAGGGGTGTATTTCGCTCTCAAACGCCGAGGGCTTGGAGAATGCTTATTCTACTTTGCGGACATCGTTTTCATTGAGCAGGTTTCTTCCCTGATTGACGCTCATAAATCGCTCTAAAGTATCTCTGCGGATAATCGCTTTTCTTCCGACCTTGAGGACGGGAAGTTTGCCCCAGTCTACCAACTTACGCATTGTATTTCTTCCGATACCCGTACATTCTGCGGCTTCTTCTATGGTTAAACCCATTTTGATGTTGCTCATTTTATCAACCTCCTTTCAAAATACGCATTTTGCAACTGTGTATCTGTAATTATACTTATTTTGCTATCTCTTGTCAACTTGTTTTGCAACTTATTAAGAAATATTTTTGTCTATTATTAAAATTCTAGTTGCAAAATAGGTTTTTCTATGTTATACTATCAGCAATAGGAGGTGAAAACCTTGAAAAAAGAAATTACATTCACCGCAAAACAGGTCGGTGAACGAGTGAAAGAACGCCGAACAGAATTAAACTTAACAATGCCCGAACTTGGTAAGCGTGTCGGGGTAAACAAATCTACCATTCAGAGATATGAAGCGGACGGAGTAGACCCGAAGCGTACAATGATTATCAACGGGCTGGCAGAAGCACTCCTGACCACTCCCGAATGGCTAACAGGACTTTCCGAAGATAAGGAATATGACAGCCGCACTTTATGTGCAAGGGATATGGAGGAACATATCAAAAATTATCTTGATACTGTTTCTTCTGTGGTAAAGGGAGAACCGCACCAACAACTGCTCACCACATTCCTCGGAAAGATGATTGACCTCTATACGGTTATGACTTATCACTTTGCAGACGCTATGTCTGAGGTTGACCGTGTAGCGGAGGACGAGGGCTTAAAGCAGTCCTTACGCCGCTATGCGATTGAGTCAGGGGCGATTATGGAAAGAGTTTACCGTAAAGAAATGGAACTTCCTATCGAGGATATGAAGCAGTTTTTAGATGGGATTTTACATATCTACGATGAGGGACGCACCGCTGTAAAGATGGGCGACCTGTTCGGGATAGTGACAGCAGCCGAGGAAAGGGTTGCTGAAAAAGAAAAATTCCGTGGCACTTTGACAAGTGAAAATGCCGATTGACATTCATCGGCATAAGTGACACTATTACTTTACGCACACCATATGTCACAGTCCCGATTGCCACGGATAGAAAGGAGAAATTTATCTATGGCAAAAGGTTCTGTAAGAAAAAAAGGTAAAAAGTGGTACGCACGCTTCTATATCGAAGATGAAAGCGGCAGAAAAGTACAGAAAGAGTTTGTGGGAACAGAAAGCAAGTCTGAAACCGAAGCCCTGCTCAGAAAAGCAATCGCTGACTATGAGGAAAAGAAATTCGTTGCGAAGTCTGAAAACATCACAGTTGGTATGCTGCTCGATCTGTGGGTGGAGGAAGAACTGAAACCCGGCAATCTCAGCAATGGTACGGTAATGTCCTATCAAGGAACGGTCAACCGTATCAAACAGCACCCGATAGGAAACCGAAAGCTGAAAACCGTAACCGCCGACCATTTACAGGCGTATATAGACTTTCTCAGCTTTGGCGGTACAAATCCTGACGGTACAACCGCAAAGGCACTCAGCAAAGGGTATCTCCGATTGTTTTCGGCTGTTTTACAAGGGGCGTTCCGTTTTGCGGTATTCCCGAAAAGACTGATAACCTTTAACCCGATGCAGTATGTGGTATGGCGAGGAAAGAAAGAAGAATACGAACTGTTCTCGGACGAGGACGGAGAAACTGCCTCCACACCAACGCTCAGCTACGAACAGTATCAGAGATTAGAGGACTTCCTGAAAAAGAAAAACAATCCTGCACTTCTTCCTATACAGATAGCCTATTATACAGGCTTGCGTATTGGAGAGGTCTGTGGTCTGACTTGGCAGGACATCAACCTTGAAGAACAATATCTGACAGTACGCCGCAGTATGCGTTACAACGGGGCAAGGCACAAAACAGAAATAGGGGCAACAAAGCGTAAAAAAATCCGCACCGTGGACTTTTGCGATACGCTTGCCGCAATCCTGAAATCTGCGAAAACAGAACAGCACAAAAACCGTTTCCGATACGGGGAACTGTATAGCCTTAATTACTATTTGGAGGTCAAAGAAAAAGACCGCACCTACTATGAGGTTTACAGTCTGCCGAGGTCGGAAGAAGTCCCAGAGGGGTACAAGGAATTATCCTTTGTCTGCCTTAGACCTGACGGGGCATTTGAAGCACCGAGTACGGTGGGGATTATGTGCAGGACAGCGAGAAAAAAGGTGGAGGGATTGGAGGACTTCCACTTCCATATGCTCAGACACACCTATACAAGCAATCTGCTTTCAAACGGTGCAGCACCTAAAGATGTGCAGGAACTTCTCGGACACGCTGATGTCAGTACCACAATGAATATTTACGCTCACGCTACAAGGGAAGCAAAGCGTACTTCCGCAAGGTTGCTGGATAAGGTAATCGGCGGAGAATAAAAATTTCCCTTGTTTCGGCTCATAAGGGCAAAAACAAGGGAAAATACATTAGGTTTGAACATTTAGTAGGCGATATGCCTTGAAAATACAGGGGTTATAGAGGATTGAATAGATAAACTTGAATTTGACTATTCCGCCAACTACGACTCCTCCAAGGTCGTCAGTCTCGAAGTCTACAAGGGCTACCCCGCAGACAGCTATGCCAAGGAAGAAGAGATCTTCTCCCAGCTCGAAGCGATCACCCCGCAGGCTGACGGCAGCTACGTCGTCACCGCTCCCGGCACCTATGCCTACCATGTCCACGGCACGGGCTACTACAACATTCTCCAGCTCTTCAACGTGACCGAGGCCGACCTCACCGCCGGCGTGAAGAAGCTTTCCGTCATCGGCGGCAAGCTCGGCGGCAACGGCTTCGAGCCGACCATCAAGCCGGAGAAGGCCCCCGCCTCCTATAAGGTAGACCTCCGCGACAGTATGCTTATCTTCTGGCCTGAGGAGATCAACAAGCACTTCGCCCTCGAGCCGCAGAACTACACCACCCCCGCCTTCGACGGCAAGCACGCCGCCAACGAGTTCACCTCTCAGGAAGAGCTGATGGCCTTCCTCAAGAAGATGGACGCCGCTTCCGGCACCATGCATCTCTACTCTGCCGGTACGACCCCGAACTACAAGTATGACCTCCCCCTGGCACTCTTCACCACCTCCGAGATCCCCGCGAACGCCACGCTCGCCGAGGCCGCCAAGATCGTCAAGGGCAACGGCAAGCTGAACGTCTGGTATCGGGCGCAGATCCACCCCAATGAGCCCGCCGCCGGTGAAGGCGCGCTCGTGATGATCGACAACTTTGTCAACGATCCCACCTACAAGGCCCTGCTCGACAAGATCAACATTGTCATCGTCCCCCGCATCAATCCCGACGGCTCCTATCTCTTCAGCCGCGCCACCTATGACGGCTTCGATATGAACCGCGACCATATGTCCCTCAAGGCTGCCGAGCTCGCCCAGCTCCACACCGCCTACCGTCTGTTCATGAGCGAGGTCGTTATCGACACGCATGAGTTCACGTTCTACGGCGCCAAGGACGGCATGATGAACAATGCCGACGACCTTGAGACCACCCCCGCCACCAGCCTGAACAACAACCCCGCCGTGACGAAGATCGGTCTCGACATGGCCAAGCGCGCCTTCTCCGACGCTACGAACGCCGGCCTGCGCGTCAATCACTACGGCACCACCGTCAATAACCCCATCGGCCGTGCCTACTTCGGCCTGTTCAATGCGGTTTCCTTCCTCATTGAGACGCGCGGCATCGGCGCCGGCCGCCAGAACTTTGAGCGCCGCGTCTTCTCTCAGGAAGTTGCCACCACCTCTTACATCACCTATGCCGCCGAGCACGCCGACGAGATCATGAAGGCGGTCGCCGCCGCCCGTGCCGATGTTGTCGCCAAGGGCAAGACCTATGAGGAAAGCGACGTTCTCGCCCTCTATCAGACCAAGTCCGGCAAGACTCTGACCGACTACACCGCCGCGACCGTGCAGTACAGCGTCGCCGACGGCAGCGAGAAGGTCAGCAAGGCGTCTCCCCTTTCCCTGAACGACACTCTGACCCGCAGCCGCGTCCGCCCGACCGCCTATGTCATTCCCGCGGACACCGCCAACATTGAGAAGATCCTCTACATCATGGACAATCAGGGCGCTGAGTACTACAAGCTCAACGCCGGTACCACCGCAAGCCTCCAGCAGTACTACTATGTCGGCGACTACATGGTGAACGGCAAGGCCAAGGGCATTGAGGCCGGCCTGCGCGACACCGCCGACGTGACCTTCGCCAACGGCGCTTATGTCTTCCCGATGGATCAGGTCGCCAGCAACGTCATCGCCATGCTTTGCGAGCCCGACGTCACCGACTCCAACGGCTACGACGGCACGCTCTATCAGTACAAGCAGATCGACTATGACAAGTCGACCATGAACTTCCCCATGTACCGCTACACCGGCAACGACCCGCGCACCACGCTTGTGAGCAACGGCACCGCCGCCGAGCCCACCCAGCCCACGCAGCCTGAGAAGCCCTCCCAGCCCGCGAGCAGCGATACCTACACCGTCGTCTCCGGCGACAGCCTGTGGAAGATCGCCAGCAAGCAGCTCGGCAATGGCAACCGCTGGACTGAGATCTATGACCTGAATAAGGACACCGTCAAGTCCCCCTCGGTCATTTTCGTCGGTCAGATCCTCAAAATGCCTCTCACGGCAGTGAGCCAGTAAAAAATACGTCAGTGTTTTTTCTCCACAAATCCCCTTCGAACGGGAAAGCGCCTTCCGCGATGCGGAAGGCGCTTTCCTTTTTATTTTCAAATCTCGAATTGCTGACCGTCGCGCGTGATGCGCGCGATGATGCCCTTTTCGTCCGGGTGCGCGGCGATGTAGCGGTCGATGACCTCATACTTTTTCCACATGTGCATCGGGAAGATGTGCCGCACTGTCACGTTTTTCAGCAGATACTCGATGCCGAGGCCCTCGCTGCCTTCACCAAGGCGCGGGTCAAGCGGCGCCATCGCCGCCGTGATCTCGGGCGCGATGTTGTTGTCCGTCGCCTCGTTGCGCACGGCGGAGGCGAGCTTTTCAATGGCCGCATGGTAGTGGACGGTCATGTTGTTGCAGTAAGCCTTGCCCTCGCTCTCCCAGTTCCACCAGTTGAGGTCGCCCCCGTGGTAGACCATCTTCCCCTCAGCGCGCAGAAGATAGGCATTGCCGATGTCCGTCGACTTGATGGCGCGGATGCTCAAATCCTCGCCCGCGACGTCGGTGAGCAGGATGCTGTCGGGCCGCAGGACGGTCGTGCGGGCAAAGGCCTCGTCGGAGATGTTCAGCCATTGCCGCTTGCGCTCGGTGAGGCGCGTATCGCGCGAGACGAAAAAGCGCGTGTCGGGATATTTTTCCAAAAGTGTGAACACCTTGGCGTCGAAGTGGTCCTCGTGGCTGTGGCTCGCAAAGACGAGCAAGGGCTTTTTGGGGTTTAATTCCGGCAGCGCGCCCGTGTAGTCGGGCTCGTAGGTGTAGTCAAAGAGCGTGTAGAACTTGTCCCATTCGACAAGATACGCGCTGTGGGCGATAAACGTGACGGTCATGCGGTTTCTCCTTTCGCTGTGGAGGCTGGAAGTTTGCTTGTAGTATCATAGCAGACGCCGCGGCACGGCGCAAGGGAAAAGGCTTTGCAAAATCGCGCGGATATGGTAAAATATTTGAATCTATCCCCTGACTTCACGAAAGGAGCCGCGCGATGCTGAAAAAAGCCTATGTCGAGATCACAAACCGCTGCAACCTCGCCTGCTCCTTCTGCCCCAAGACAAAGCGCGAGCCGCGCACGATGAGCGCACAGGAATTCGGCCTCGTCCTCTCGCGGCTTGAGGGG
>OGOK01001857.1_pt1 | contig 13405 bp, 10 predicted proteins | sample 1552661 | NCBI WGS metagenome assembly OGOK01 (sample SAMEA2580172, study PRJEB22360) | human gut metagenome | biome: human gut; feature: human-associated habitat; material: faeces | place: Denmark | collected 2008/2010
TGGTGAGCAGGCTCTCGGTGGAGACCTCGTTGTGGGCGTAGTCCAGCAGGATGGTAAACTTTTTGCTGATGGGCACCAGCTCCACGCGGCCCTTGACCACGCACTTGCCCAGACCCTCATGGATGGCGGCATCGGGCAGGCCCAGCACCTTGCCCACGGCCAGAGCGGCCAGCGCGTTGTAGACGCTGAACTCGCCGGGCATGTTCACCCTGACATCCATATTGTCTCTGCCGGAAACGTGGAACGCCACGCCAAGAAAATCGTGGGTGCGCAGCAGCTCACAGCCCTCGGCGCGGTAGTCGGCCTTTTCACTGCGGCCATAGGTCACCAGCTTGCAGGTGTGGCCTTCCAGCAGGGCTTCGGTGTTCTCGTCATCGATGTTCACCACGCCCACATCACACCGCCGGAAGAGCTGCCCCTTCCAGCTGCGGTACTCTTCAAAGGTCTTGTGCTCACCGGGGCCGATGTGGTCGGGGGAAAGGTTGGTGAACACGCCGATATCATAGTGCACCCCCGCCACACGGTCCATCATCAGGCCCTGGCTGGACACCTCCATCAGGGCCACATCGCAGCCTGCGTCCAGAAACTGGCGGAAGGTCTTTTGCAGCTCGTAGCTCTCAGGGGTGGTGTTGGCGGTCTCCTGATGACGGCCCATGAAATAGATGCCGTTGGTGCCGATCATGCCGACCTTTTTCCCGGCAGCTTCCAGCACGCTCTTGATCATGTGGGTGGTGGTGGTCTTGCCCTTGGTACCGGTCACGCCGATCATGGTCATCTGGCGGGAGGGGTTGCCAAAGAGGTTGCCGCTCATCAGCGCCATGGCATAGCGGCTGCTCTCCACCTTGACCACGGTCACACCGGGCATGGCAGAAAGGTCGATGTCGTGCTGGATGACCAGCACGCTCACGCCCTTGGCGGCGCAGTCCGCGGCAAACTCGTGGCTGTCACGCTGGGTGCCCACGATGCAGACAAAGGCAAGGCCCGGGGCCGCCTTCCGGCTGTCGTAGATGATGTCCTGCACTTCGGTATCCAGGCTGCCCTGCACCAGCGTAAAGGGCACGCCTTCCAGTAATTGTTCCAGCTTCATAACATTACACGCTCCTCATTGGGTCGTTTGGGGTTGGTTTGCTTCGCCCGCCGCCGGGGTCGTTCCCTCGGCGGGGGTCGGCTGTGCCGTCGGTCCGGCCTCGGGGCCTGCCGGGGCCGCGGCGGTATCCGTTGGTGTTTCGGCAGCGGCATCTGCAGCGGCTTCGCCCTCTGCCGGGGCAGTGCCGTCTGTGGCCGTGCCTTCTGCCGTCTCACCGGTCACACCTTCTTCGGCGGGTGTTTCCTCCACCGGTTCAGGCACGATGTAGCCGGAGGGCAGCTCCGGCTCGCCCTGTGCAAAGGTGAACTTGCGGGTGCTGGACATGCTGATATGGGTGAAGTCCAGCTTGCCGGTGTCCGTCGCGGCACAGCCTTTGCCGTCCTCATTCAGCAGGACGTGCTTTGCCAGCTTGAGCTTATATTCCAGCTCGTTCAGGGTGCCCAGCCAGACGCTGATGCGGTCCTGATAGAGGAAAGCCATCTCGTCCACATCCGCAAACTCGATGCGGGTCACGTCGGCGCTCATGCCTGCGGCATCCAGCGCGGCCAGCAGGGTGTTCAGGCTTTCCAGCCGCTGGTCCGCCTCCTCCTCAACAGTGCCGGAGGCGCTGCTGTCGGCGGCGCTGTCCGGGGTGCTGTCGGCCTTGGGCTCTGCCGCAAAGGTCAGCTGTTCGCCGGGCTCGGCAGAGACCGGTTCACCGCCGTACAGAGTGGGCAGACCGGCAGGCTGGGCAGAATCCTTTTCCAGGATCTTCAGGCCGCCCGAGAGGGTCAGCCAGCCGGAGGAGGTCTGCATGGCCCAGGCAGGCTGGGCTTCTGTTACCCGCACCACCACGGTGCCGGGGTAATCCCGCTCCACCCGGATATCCTCCAGCATGGGGAACACTTTTTCCAGCGCGGCGGCCTTGCTGCCGGGGTCAAAGCTGAAGATATTCTCTTCCAGGTGGACATCCAACGCCTGCAGGATCTGGTCGCTGGTATAGCCGCCGGCCTCCTGCACCACACCGTCCGCTGTCTGCACCTGAATGGAGCTGATCTTGAACAGCATCGTCACGGTGAGGTAGACCCCCGCGCCGATGACGCAGAGCAGCATGACAAGGGCCGGGAGCCGCCGCATGAGCCTGCGCCGCCGGATGGCGGCCCGGGTCAGCTTCCGCTTTTTCCTGCCCTCCCGCCGGACGGGGTCACGCCGAGCGTTCTGCCCCTGCACCGGCCGCATCCGCTGGCCGCTGCGGCTCTGGGCGTTCTGCGGGCGGCGCTGGGCGTTCCGGTTCTGGCCGCTGGCCGGGCGGCGGTTCCGCTGGTTGCTCCCGGAGGTGCGCCGCTGGCCGTTCTGCCCGCTGCGGGGGCGCTGTGCGCCGCTCTGGCTGCTCCGCCCGCCGGTGGGAAAGGTGATGCTGTTGTCCGGGTAGGAGCCGTAGTTCACCGTGCGCTCCGTGTACCGGCTGGGGCGGGGCGCATCGGGGTCATAATTGGGGTTCGTGATGGGGTGGCCGCCGGAGGAATATCCTGCGTACCCGCTGTACCCCAGGTCACTGCCTGCACCCGCGCTGCTGCGGCGCTGGGTGCTCTGCCCGCCGCGCCGGTCATCCCGGGCCTGATCGTAGGCCCGGCGGCGCTTGCGGTTCCGGCTGTTCCGGTCATTCTGCGGCATCCGGCTGCACCTCCTTTCCTCTGTTTTTTCCTTCCGTTACGGGGTCTTGACCAGCTTGAGCAGGGCATCCGCAATGCGGTCCAGGCTGTCATCCACCGACAGGCTCCGGGCATTGCGGCCCATCTCAGCCAGCTTGCCGGGCTGGGCCAGCATCCCGGAAACGGTCTGCACCAGCTTTTCGCCGGTCAGGTCTTTTTCCTCAATGACCACAGCAGCGCCGGCCTTCTGCAGCTCCATGGCGTTGTAATACTGGTGGTTCTCGGCCACGTTGGGGCTGGGGATGAGCACAGCGGCACGGCCCACAGCCTCCAGCTCGGCCAGTGTCAGGGCACCGGCGCGGCTGATGACAAGGTCCGCTGCGGCCAGCAGCTCGGGCATATTGTTGATGTATTCCTTCACCACAAGGCTCTCGCCGGGGGCAAAGCCCTTTTTCTTTTCCAGATCCTGAAACAGCTGCACGCCGTACTGGCCGGTGGCATGGAGATGGAGGACGGGCTTTTTGTTCTTCTGCTCCCAGGCGCAGAGGTCGGCCACCACCTCGTTCACGCGGCGGGCACCCAGACTGCCGCCGAAGGAGAGGATCACGGTGCGGTCGCCTGCGCCCAGTTCGGCACGGATGGCTTCCCGGTTCTTCGCCTGGGTGAACACCTCAGGCCGGACGGGATTGCCCACCACGATGGTCTTTTCGGGTGCGCCCAGCTTTTCCACGGCGGCAGGCACAGCGGCGAACACGATGTCCACATCCGGGGCCAGCAGCTTGTTGGTCACGCCGGGAAAGGCGTTCTGCTCATGCAGGGCGGTCTTGATGCCCTGTCTGGCGGCGCAGCGCACCACCGGGCCGGACACATAGCCGCCGCAGCCAATGACCAGGTCGGGCTGGATGTCCTTCATCATCTTTTTGGCCTTGGGGCCGGAGCGTGCCAGGTTCCACAGGGTAATGATGTTCCGCTTGATATTGTTCAGGCTCAGCTTCCGCTGAAAACCGGTGATCTCGATGTGATGGAAGGGATAGCCCGCCTGTGTGACCAGACGGTACTCCATGCCCTCCTTCCGGCCCGCAAAATGGATCTCGGCGGTGGGGTCGGCTTTTTTGATGGCTCCCGCAATGGCCAGAGCCGGGTTGATATGGCCGGCAGTGCCGCCGGCTGCAATGAGTACACGCATCTTGGTTCCTCCTTACTGTTCTGTCTGCGCTCTGCGCGCGGTATCCAGCACAATGGTCTTTGCCTTGCGCTGGCGCTCCCGCTCGGCGTGGGCTTCCTCCCGTTCCAGACGAGCCCGTTCGCCGTTGCGCCCGATATTGACCATAACGCCCATCTCGGCCAGCAGCAGGATCAGACTGGTGCCGCCGGAGGAGAAGAAGGGCAGCGAAATGCCGGTGTTAGGCAGGGTGTTGGTGACAACGGCGATGTTGCAGAACACCTGCCAGGCGATCTGCGCCATGATGCCGATGCCCACCAGCGTGCAGAACCGGTTTTCGGCATGGAAGGCGATCCAGAAGCCCTGCACCAGAAAGAGGACGAACAGCACGATGACGATCACCGCGCCGACGAAGCCCAGTTCCTCGCACACGACACTGAAGATAAAGTCGTTGGTGCTCTCCGGCAGCCAGAGCTGCTTTTCGATGCTGTTGCCAAGGCCCAGCCCTGTGGCACCGCCCGAGCCGATGGCGTACAGGCTCTGCTTGGTCTGGCTGGTCATCCGGTCAAGATCCTGCGTCCAGCCGTCCAGACGGCTCTGCAGGTAGTCGATGGAGTCCACATGCTTCAGCAAAGTCTCCAGCAGGAACAGCGCAACACCGGCACAGCCCCAGGTAATGATGCCGCCGCTGCCGCCCAGCAGCAGGATGGTGCCCACGATGGCTGTGGTCAGCAGGATGCCCGACATGTGGGGCTCCAGCACCAGCAGGATCAGGACAGGCATCAGCCACAGGATGGGCCGGATGAGCTCCACCACGATGCTGTGGTGGACCCACTTGCGCAGGGGCACCTCGCCGAATCTGACCTGCGGGGTCCTGGCGGCGATGTCTGCCGTGAGCAGGATCATCTCAAACTTTGCCACCTCGGAAGCCTGTAAGGTCAGGCCGCCGAAGCTGATCCACCGGCGGCAGCCGTTGATGGGGCTGCTGAACAGCACCAGCACCAGCAGGATCAGGCAGACAACATAGCCCAGCTTGACCATTCTGCGCAGGAAACGGTGGTCAAAATAGGAGAACAGGAACATCATGCCCAGGCCCAGCACCGTGCAGAGCAGCTGGGATTTGATGTAATGGAAGCTGTCCCCAAAGCGGAGATAGCCCGTGGTATAGCTTGCACTGAACAGCATGACCAGCCCGAACACCATGATGATGGCCAGGGTCGCCATCCAGTTGAGCAGGATGGGCGGCCAGGGGCCGGGGTCCCGCTGAAAGACGGAAAACGGCTCTGCTTTTTTTCTGCGGAGTGTTGCCAAACTGCACCCCTCCTTAACTGATTTTTGCCAGCTGAACGGTCAGCGCCACGCCCAGCATGGCAATGACACAAAAGGTATAAAAGATCTGTTCCGCACTCTGGCCCCGCAGCTCCAGCCAGCGGTGGAGCGGTGCCGAGCGGAACAGCTGCCTGCGGCCCCGGCTGGCCTTGCAGACCAGGATCTGCAGGGCCACCATGCCGCCCTCCAGCCAGAAGGGCAGGGCCAGCGGCAGGGGGAGGTCAGGCCAGCCGATGCACAGGGGAACGCACCCCAGCATCCCGGCCAGAAACAGGCTGCCCACGCTGCCCAGCCGCAGCTTTGCGGGCGGGAAGTTCCAGAGCAGGAATGCCATCAGGGAACCGGCCAGTGCGGCGGGCAGAACGCCCAGCGGGAACCAGCCCAGCAGGGTCATCACCCCCATCAGGCCCAGCATGGCCGCAAAGGACGTGCCGCAGACGATGCCGTCCATGCCATCGGCAATGCGGGCGCACTCGGCCAGTGCGACCAGCAGTCCTTCCCACAGCAGCGGGGCGGCAATGCCCAGATCTACATAGCCCACACCCGGCAGGGTGATCCCGGCTGCAAGGCAGCCTTTGGCTCCCAGCAGCACCAGCACCACGGCACCGGCAGCGGCTTCCAGCCCAAGGCGGGGGTGCCGCCGCAGGCCCAGCACAGAACGGCTGCGGATGCGGGCCAGATCCTCCAGCAGACCCACGCCGCCAAAGAGCAGAGCTCCCAGCAGCGCTGTGAGCAGCCGGACCGAGAACAGGCTCTCGGCCCCCAGCAGCTCAGGCTGAGCCACACAGGCGGCTGTCCAGCCCACGCCCACAGCAGCCAGCACCCCCACCATCAGGCAGAGCCCACCCATGGTGGGGGCCTGCGGCGGGCGCTCCGGCTCGGCATCCGGCGCTTCCTGCCCGGGTGCCTGCCGGGCCTTGGGCTCATCCCAGCGTCCCTGGAACGCCCGCAGCAGCGGCACCATCAGATTCCCGAGCGCCGCCGTGAGGAAGAACCCCAGCGTTGAGGCGGCGATCAAGGCGAAACGAATCATAACTCGATGTTACTCCTTGTAAAAGATCTCCAGCACTTTTTCCAGTGCCATGCCGCGGCTGGCCTTGACCAGCAGGGCATCGCCGGGCTGCATTTTGTTCAGCAGGGCCTCGGCGGCCTGAGCGTAGGTGTCGGCATGGAGGGTGGGCAGCCCCTTGGCAGCAGCCACCACAGCAATGCGCTTGGCCTGCTCGCCATAGGTGACGAGGTAGTCCACCTTGTTCTCCACGGCCTGACGGCCCACCTCCTCGTGGGCGGCGCGGCTGATATCGCCCAGCTCCAGCATATCGCCCAGCAGGGCAAAGCGGCGCTTGCAGGGATACTCCCTGAACATGGCCAGCGCGGCCTTCATGCTGTCGGGGTTGGCGTTGTAGCAATCCTCAATGACATCCACGCCTCTGACGTGCACCACCTTTTGGCGCATCCCGGTCTGCTCAAAGTCGGCCAGACCGGCAATGACCCGGCGGGCATTCAGCCCCAGACGGGTGGCGGCGCAGTAGGCAGCCAGTGCGTTGGCCACGTTGTGCCGGCCCATGGCGGGGATCTTTACGAGGAAAGTCCCCTCCTCGTGATCCTCCAGCACAAAGCTCATGCCCTTTTCATCCTGCTGGATGGACAGGGCACAGACATCAGCGTTCTCATCGCCCAGGCTGAACCAGACCGGACGGACATGGTCGGGCAGGACGGCCTTGCGCAGGAAGGGGTCGTCCCCGTTCAGCACCAGCGGAGCACCCTCCGGCAGACCGGCGCAGATCTCCAGCTTTGCCTTGCAGATGTTCTCCTGACTGCCCAGATTGCCGATGTGGGACACCCCGATGCAGGTGATGATGCCTACATCCGGGCGGGCGCACTTGCTCAGGCGCTCGATCTCCCCGGCGTGGCTCATTCCCATCTCCACCACGGCGTACTGGGTCTCTTTGCCGATGCGGAACATGGTGCGGGGCAGGCCCAGCTCATTGTTCTGGTTGCCCTCGGTCTTGATGGTACTGCCAAAGCCTGCAATGGCGGCGTAGGTCATCTGCTTGGTGGTGGTCTTGCCCACGCTGCCGGTCACGCCCACCACTTTGGGGTGGAACTGGTTGCGATAATTGGCACCCAGCACCATCATGGCGTGGTAGCTGTCCGGGCAGATCACGCTCTTCTCCTCCGGCACGCCTTCCACGGGGTGGTTCAGCACCACGCAGAGCGCGCCGTTTTCCAGCGCCTTGGCGGCAAAATCATGGCCGTCGAATTTTTCGCCCGGGAACGCCACAAAGATGCACCCGGGGCAGACCTCACGGCTGTCGGTGGTCACCAGCGTGACCGGGGTCTCGCACTGGGCCAGCGCGTTGACGGCCAGGCCCTCCAACAGGATGTTTGCTGCAATTGCTTCCATACTCTCATTCCCCTTTATCCACAGATCAGATGTACGATGGTTCCCTGCTGGACGCTGGAGCCGGGTGCCTCACTCTGGCTCTGGACCGTGCCGGAGCCTTCGACTGTGCAGTTGAGCCCTGCGGCGTTCAGCATCTGCCGGGCAAAGTCCGCGCTCTTGCCGGTCACGTCCGGCACCTCGGCGTGCTTGCCCTCATAGGTATCGGTATACAGATAAACGGTGGTGCCGTAGGGCACCTCTGCCCCCGCGCGGGGGTACTGGTAGGTAACAAGGGCGGCGGTCTGGTCGGATTCGCTCTCGGCCAGGTGATGCTTCAAGCCCTTGATGTTCAGCTGCACCTGCGCGTTGCTCCACTCCTTGCCCGTCAGGTTGGGCACTTTGACGGTGGTGCCGCTGCGGTCCACGCCATCGGTGGCGATGCCCAGATAGGGCGCGATCTCGCTGATGATGTTGCCCACCACAGGGGCCGCCAGAATGGAGGAATAGTCGGTGCGGGCATTGTTGGGGTCGTCCAGCATGACATAGACCAGGATCTCCGGGTCGTTGGCGGGCAGGACAGCCGCAAAGGATGCCACCTTCTTGTAGTCGCCGTCGGCGCGGCGGTCCATGTTCAGCTGCTCGGAGGTGCCGGACTTGCCGCCGATGCGGTAGCCCGCAACGTAGGCGTTACCGCCGCCGCCCTGGGTGCCGTCGCCCACCTCAAACTCCATGATCTGGCGGATGGTCTCGCTGGCGCTCTCGCTGATGACCTGACGGCGGGTGTTGGTGCCGATCTCCTGCACTACGTTGCCGTTCTGGTCCGTGATCTTATCCACCACATGGGGGGTGACCAGATAGCCGCCGTTGACTGCCGCCGAGATGGCGGTGCACACCTGCAGCGGGGTCACGGCCATGGCCTGACCGAAGGCGGAGGAGGCCAGCTCCACCTCGCCCAGACGGCTTTTGCTGTAATACTGCATGAAGCTGGTCTCATTGGGCAGGTCCACACCGGTGCGCTCGGTAAAGCCAAAGGCATCGAAGTAATCATAGAACAGGCTGGAGCCCACACGCTGGCCCAGCTGGATGAAGTAGATGTTGCAGCTGTTGCGCAGGGCCTCGGCCAGATTCTGGGCCCCGTGCGCCTTTCTGCCGGCGCAGTGGTAGGTCTGCTTTGCTACGCTGTAAGCACCGGAGCAGTTCAGGGTGGTGTAATAGGTCGCCTTGCCGCTGTCCACACCCATGGCGGCGGTGATGACCTTGAACACGCTTCCGGGGTAGTACAGCTCGGTGATGGTCTTGTTCTTCCACTGGATATCCCGGTAGGTGCCGGTGTAGTCGGCTTCCTCATCCGCGATCTTCTGGCCGTTCTCGTCCCGCAGGTAGTTGCCGTTCTCGTCTTTTTTGTAGATGGTGTACAGCTCCGGCTCAGCCTGCACCTGCTCCGTCAGATAGGCCAGATTTGCGCTGAAATCCTGTGGGTCATTGGGGTCAAAGTCCGGCTTGGAGGCCATGGCAAGGATGGCACCGGTCTTGACGTTCATCACAATGGCGCAGCCGCGGTTCTCAACGGTGTTGGCCGCCACGGCCTCGTTCAGGTAGCGCTCCACCACCTCCTGAATGTTCACGTCCAGCGAGAGCACCAGATTGGAGCCGTCCTTGGCGGCGTAGGTGGTGGCGTTTTCATCGGCAATGGCATTGCCGTAGGCGTTGCGCAGGGTGATGGTGCGGCCATTCACACCGGCCAGCGTGGACTCATAGGAGTTTTCCAGACCGTACACGCCCTGACCATCCGCATTGCAGAAGCCCAGCACGGCGGCTGCAAAGCGGCCATAGGGGTAATCCCGCTGGAAGCCCTTGGAGGCCGACACCGACACCCGCCCCTTGCGGACAGTGGGGGTGCCGTCGTCGCTCTCCTGCTGGCCCAGACCCAGCTTGCCCAGGATCTTTTCCAGCGCACCGGCGGATTTTCCGCTCTTGCTGTGGGCCTTGTTGTAGGTCTTGACGTATTCCTCAATGGAGAGCTTGATGGCGTTGTTGACCTTGGTGGCCAGCACCTGATAGGAGCTTTCGTTTTGGGAGAGGGCATCGCAGACCGCCTGATACTGGGTCTGGTACTCTGCCGAAGTGGTGTCCACGCTGTCCAGACTCTCGCCATCGCCCGAAAGCAGGCGCAGGGTGATCTGGGTGCAGACCTCCTTCATGGCGGCCTCATCGATGGTGCGGATCTCCGCCTTGGTGTCCTGATCGGTGGTGGTGGTATACAGGGCCGTGCTGTAAGAGGGGTCGGCCCAGATGGTCCAGACCACGCTGGTGGAAGCCAGCGTGATGCCGCTGGTGTCGTAGATCTCACCGCGGGTGGCCTGAATGGTGCTGTCCAGCAGCTGCTGCTCGGCGGCGTACTGGCGGTAGGTGGCACCGTCGCGGATCTGGATCTTGTACAGGCTGTAGATCACGGTCAGCGCGGCGACCACCACAAGAAGCACGGCGGCACCAAAGCTGATATGACGCAGCCGGGCACTGAGCCGTGCGTGCGGGTCCGCACTGCGGCGGCGGACGCTGTTCTTTTTGGGATTGGAGGATGGTGTTTGCATTGCGTACTCCCGAAGAAAACCGAAAAAGCGTGCGCTGCCGCACGCTTTTCGTTGTTTGGTTTATTTTGCCGTTCTGACAGAGGCAAGAATGGTCATTGCCCCATCGTGGAGCAGATCCGACCACTGCCGCACAGCGGATGCCTTGCGCACCAGAACGCTGCCCTCATCCAGCCGGATGTAGGTGATCTGGCTCTGGTCGATCTTCATCAGCCCCAGGCGTGTGGCGGTCTCCTCAACACTTGTGATGTTGGTGCGGCTGTTCAGGGCACTGTTGTAGTATGTATACTGGCTCTGCTCGCTCACAAGCTCTGCCTTGGCGCTCTGGATCTGAGAGTTCAGCTCCACCAGCTGTGCCTCGCTCCACAGCAGGCTCACCGCAAAGCCCACCAGCAAAGCCGCGCCCACCAGCTGCAGCGCGTGCTGCATGGCGGCCCGCACGGGGTTCAGCCGCTTTTTGCCGCCCTTTTCTACCCGCAGCGGAACTTTAGGCTGCGCCTGCGGCGCTCTTCTCCGCCGAACCTCTGTCATATCGTATGCTGCCTGACCCATGGTGATCTCCTCCTCACATCTCCGGGGCTTTGCCGCCCTCAGATCTTTTCCAAAACCCGCAGGTGGGCCGAGCGGCTGCGCCGGTTCTCTTCCAGCTCCTGCGTGTTGGCTTCAATGGGTTTGCGTGTGATCAGCTTTGCCTTGGCCTTGCCGCCGCAGACACACACCGGGAACTCCGGCGGGCAGGTGCAGGCGGTGGACCAGCGGCGGAACTTGTTTTTGACCAGCCGGTCCTCCAGCGAGTGGAAGGTGATCACGCAAAGTCTTCCACCCGGTGCGAGATGCGCAAAAATGGTGTCCAGCCCCTCTTCCAGTGCGTCCAGCTCATGGTTTACCGCAATACGCAGCGCCTGGAAGGTGCGGCGGGAGGGGTTTTTGTTCTTCCGGCGCTCCGCCGGGGGCATGGCGCTGGCCACGATATCCGCCAGCTGCAATGTCGTTTCAATGGGGGCAGTTTCCCGGGCTTCCACGATCCTGCCCGCGATCTGCCAGGCGAAGGGCTCCTCGCCGTAATCCCGCAGGATGCGGGCCAGCTCCTCCCGGCTCTCGCTGTTCACGAGATCGGCGGCCGTCTCACCCTCCTGGCTCATCCGCATGTCCAGCGGGGCATCTGCCCGGTAGGAAAAGCCCCGGGCCGCGTCATCCAGCTGATGGCTGGACACGCCCAGATCCAGCAGCGCGCCGTTGATCGTTTCAATGCCCAGCTGCTCCAGAGCTTGTCCGGCATAGCGGAAGTTGATCTGCACCACGGTGGCAGGCAGGCCCGCCAGCCGGGCCCGGGCCGTCTGCACGGCATCGGGGTCCTGATCTAGCGAGATGAGCCTGCCGCCCTGCTCGCCGTTCAGCCGCAGGGCGATCTGGCGGGAGTGCCCCGCGCCGCCCGCCGTGCCGTCCAGATAGGTGCCCGCCGGGTCGATCTTCAGGCCGTCCAGGCACTCGTTCAGCAGCACCGGGACATGCTCAAACGAGGCCGGGTCAAAGGGCTGTGCTGTTTTTTCTGTGTCCATGTTCCCAGCCTCCTTTCAAAACTCAGATAAGATCCTGCATCTGCCGCCCTTTTCTGCCCGGAGCTGCTGCCCGGGAAAGCGGCCTGCGGCCTGCCGGGAGTTTGTGGCCCGGTCAGCCTTGAGGATACAATTTTATTGTAACAAAACAGGCCCCTGATTGCAAGAGTTTCCCTTTTGTTTTTTCTCTCAAAATGTACCAAAAAAAGCCCCTGCAAGCCGTCGTTTTTGCTTGCAGGGGCCGGAAGCTCTCACCGGGAAATTTCACATTCCCGCATCAGAGCTGTTTCCGGGGGCTCTGGCGCAGGTTTGCACGGACATTTTTGACCTGTGCAGCGTTTTCCGCCATCGTCTCTTCCGTGGTCTTGAGCATATTATCACAGTAGTCGGTCACGGTCTGGCGGACAGTGCGGGCCTCGGTCTGGGCGGCGGAGACGATCTCTCCGGCGCGCTGCTGGGCCGCCTTGACGATCTCGGCCTCGCTCACCAGCACACGGGCGCGCTCCTCGGCCTTTTTTACAATGGCCTGCGCCTGTGCGTTGGCCGATTCGATGAGCTGGGCACGGTCGCTGACAATGGACTGGGCCTGCCGCAGCTCCACAGGCAGGTTCTGGCGGATCTCGTCCAGATAGTCCCGGATCTGCTCCACATCCACGATGCGCTTGCCGCCCGAAAGGGGCATTCCGGCGCTCTCCTCCAGCGTATCCTCAATGGTATCCAAAAGCTCGTTTACGTTCATTCCGCATCTCCCTCTCCAGCGCTCTGCCGGGGCTTACCATACTTCCACAGCAGGACTTTGCCGTATTTATACTGTTTTTTCAGGGTCATGCCGCCCACCTCGGCAGGCAGCACCAGGCCGGTCTCACTCTCGCAGATCACGATGCCGCCCGGGGCAAGGCATTTGTCCACGCCGGGCAGGATCTTTTCCAGCGTGCCGGTGTGGAAGGGCGGGTCCAGCAGCACGATGTCGAACTGCTCATGGCAGGCGGAGAGATACCGTGCCGCCTCGCCGATGTTGACCCGGCTGCGGTCAAACACGCCGCAGTTCTTGCAGTTCTTCATCACGATGTTCACGGCCTCCCGGTTCTCGTCCAGGAACACGCACCGGGCCGCACCCCGGCTCAGGGCCTCGATGCCCAGCTGGCCGCTGCCTGCGTAGAGGTCGAGCACCCTGGCACCGGGCAGGTCGAACTGGACGATGCTGAACATGGCCTCCTTGACCTGATCCATCGTCGGGCGGGTGATCTCGGTGCCGGGCAGGGCTTCCAGCCTGCGGCCCCGTGCTTCTCCTGCAATAACGCGCATGTATCTGCCTCCTTCTCCCGCTGTCCGGGCCCCCTGCCCGGCCAGCAGCTGTTTCGTGTTTTCGTATCTCCATATTATCGTCAAAACGCAACTCTTTGTCAAGGGCGCGCGTTGCACTCAGGGTGCAATTGTGCTAAAATCAGGGCAAAGCGCCCCATGTGCGGCGCGTTTTGCCAAAAAAGGAGAGTATCTGCTTATGAAAGTCCTGCTCATCAACGGCAGCCCCCACGAGAAGGGCTGCACCTATACCGCCCTGTCCCTGATCGCCGGGGAGCTGAACGCCAGCGGCATCGAGACCGAGATCCTGAACGTCGGCACAAAGCCGGTAGGCGGCTGCATCGGCTGGGGGGGGGGGTACTTC
>OGOK01001860.1_pt1 | contig 13384 bp, 10 predicted proteins | sample 1552661 | NCBI WGS metagenome assembly OGOK01 (sample SAMEA2580172, study PRJEB22360) | human gut metagenome | biome: human gut; feature: human-associated habitat; material: faeces | place: Denmark | collected 2008/2010
CGACTATGATATTTTGGTTGTTTCGAAAAAAAGGCTGGGTTCGCGCACGGTTACAGTATCGAGCCGGGTTAAATCCAGTTTCTTAAAAAATAAAAATGCAGATACCCAAACCCGTCCGCAGATTATCAACGAAAGTATAACCAAATTTAATAATGCTCTTTCCGAGGGTCGCTATTTCTATGTCGATATTCTGACCGAGGGAATTGTGCTTTACGATTCGGGAGAATGTCAGTTAGCCACACCGTGCGAGTTGAATTATTCCGAAATTCTGCAAATGGCGGAAGAATATTACGATACTCAATTCAATCGCGGAAAAAGATTTATCCGTTATACTCAAATTGCCTATGCTGATAATGAAATAAAAGATAGTTCGTTCTTTCTTCATCAGGCATCGGAAAGTTTCCTAAAGTCTATTCCGTTAGTTTACATTCTTTACGGGTATAAAGAACATGAACTTGAATTTTTGATCGAGAGGTGCAAGCCCTATACACTGGAACTGGCAAAAGTATTTCCATGCGACACGAAAGAGGAAGAAAGGCTTTTTAAACTTTTACAACGTGCCTATATCGAATCCCGCTATAATCCGGACTTCGAAATCACTAAAGAGGACATTGACCTGCTGATGCCCAAAGCTGAAATGTTGCGCGATATTGTAGAGGATGTTTGCCGTAAACAATTCGACTACTACAAACAGCAAAGCAAGAAACAACTCCCGAAAGAAAGAGGGTAAAAATTTAATTCTCTTTTAGATTCAATCCTATCCAAATTTGAGCATGAAGAAGTGGACAAAACATGAGGCATTAGGCTATTTAGATAAACAAATAGAGGTTATACATACGCTAAAATTAGGTCGGCGCGGTTCTTCGGAACATGTAAGATGGCTGACTAACACATTAGTCTTTTTGGAAGAAATATTCGGTTCTGATTCCTATTATTATTGTAATATTAAGAATCTTACGTGGCAATTTCATGGGCAACGCATATATAGAGGTTGGGATATTGACGGGGCAATGGAAGCATACAATCAGGAAGCCTATGTAGAGCAACTTGAACAAGCTAATGGATTCTTGTTAGCCGCAAAAGATTACCTTGATGCAAATGATATTGATACTGTTTACTGCGCATCAGTCGAAAAACAAGCTACCGGAGATTTGATGAAAGTTCTTTCATTGTCAGAACATAAATTGAGAAAAGTTATTCGCACCAAGCCTGAACGTGAAAAAGAAATACAAGATCAATTTGAAAATCTTTTAATCGGAGCGGATATTGAGTTTGAGAGAGAGGGACCGCACATAGATTATTCGTCAAAAGCGTATATTCCTGATTTCAGTTTTAATAGCATAGATTTAGCAGTAGAGATCAAATTATGTAAGACAGAAGAAAAGACATTTATTCAACAAATTAACGACGATATTTTGGCCTACAAAACAAAGTTTAACAATCTGCTTTTCATAATATATGATTTAGGGGTCATACGTGATGTTGATACATTTAAGCAGTCGTTCGAGGAAACGGAAAATGTTATTGTTCATGTCATAAAGCATTAATCGGTAAGTTACAAACAGATGACCCAAAAACAAGCTATACAACTTTTCGAGGAACGCAAGGTGCGGACCGTCTGGGACGACGAAACCGAGAAATGGTATTTTGCGATTGTCGATGTTGTCGCAATTCTGACCGAAAGTGCAGATGCCGCCGCCTATTGGCGTAAACTCAAACAGCGACTTAAAGCGGAGGGAAATGAAACCGTGACAAATTGTCACGGGTTGAAAATGCTGGCTGCCGACGGAAAGATGCGTCTTACCGACGTGGCGGACACGACACAGCTTTTCCGCCTGATTCAGTCGATCCCCTCGCCGAAGGCCGAACCTTTCAAACAATGGATGGCGCAGGTCGCCAGCGACCGTTTGGACCAGATGCAGGACCCCGAAATGTCCATCGAGCAGGCAATGGCCGATTACAAACGGCTGGGATATTCCGAGAATTGGATAAACCAACGCCTGAAAAGCATGGAGGTCCGCAAGGAACTCACCGACGAATGGCAGCGCCGGGGCGTAGAGGGCCAGCAATTCGCAACTCTGACGGACATTATCACCCAAGCGTGGGCGGACCGCACGACAAAATCCTACAAGCAGTTCAAAGGGTTGAAAAAGGAAAACCTGCGCGACAACATGACCAATATCGAATTGGCGTTGAATACGCTGGCCGAAGCGTCCGTTACGGAGATTTCCAAACAACGCCGTCCCAAAGGATTCCAGCAGAATGTTAAAGTCGCCCGAAGCGGTGGCAGCGTGGCAAAGGCCGCGCGGACACAGCTTGAAAAGCAGTTAGGCCACTCGGTCGTTTCCCCCATCAACGCCGCACAGGTATTGGCCGCCAAAAAAACCGAGCAGATCGAGGGCGAAAAAGACAAAGATTGACCGACGCAGTTGTTTCCAAATTGGAAATAGCTGCAATAATGTCAAACCGGGACCGCAGGGTTCCTGTTTTTTGTTCAAATAGTTTGTTTCTTATCCAAAATTCTTATCTTTGTAAATGAATACCTTATATTTCAGACGATATGCGCAAGGATGCTGTGCCGAAATAAAAATCGGGAACGCTATTTGATCGTCAAACTGAAAAACCAAAGCTATGAAAAAGATCATTTGTCTTATCGCAATGGCTCTGTTTACCGTGACGGGTTGTACGTCCGTGGAGATGAATCAAACAAAGACTGATACCCCAGATGATAATACGCAGGGAAACGCTACTACTTTGTCCTGCGCCGATTATACGCTGAATCCTCTTTGGAACTGGGCTGAAACGCCCGCCAATCAACTGATCGTGATTCGCAGCCAAGCGGAACTGGCGGATTTTATATTTCCCAACGACAAATTGCCCGAAGATATAGACTTCGAAAAGAACACGCTCCTTTTGGTTGCAGGACAGGCCACAAACGGAATCGAAAGCGTCAAAAAAAACTTTGTAAAGGCGGATGCTCAATATATATATTCCGTAACTTTTCTGCTGAACGACACCACCGAAGCCCCGAAATGGCGTGTAGCGCAGTTGGTTCCGTTTGTTCCGAGCGAAGCGAAAATATCGCTCGATCTGGAGATTAATTAGCCTCCTCCTGCTTTGCCAGCAGATAGTAGCAGGTCGTCGTGAAAAAATTTCTCACATAAGGTATTTTCCCGATAACTGGAGATAGTATGCGCGGTTTCAATCCGAATTTCACTTGATAATTCGGGTTTATGAAATATAGCCGCTGATTCACTATACGTAATCCCGTTGCCGTTACTAATTTATGGAAACCCTCGATAGTGATGCGCGTATCCCGAATTTCAAAAAAACATTTCACAGTACTTTCCTTTTCGCCGCATGCCCTGAACACGAAACGGAAAAGAGATCGGGGCAACAGGTGGATGTAAGGACAATTGGCGATAATCCGGTTCTTCGCCATTTGCTGATGTCCCCCGAACGGCATTTGCCATGCGGGGAATCCCAGATACAAAAGGCCGTCAGCTTTCAGAAAGGATTTTAAATGCAACATCAACCGCTCTTTTTCGGGAATATGCTCCAACGCATCGTGCAGGATAATCAGGTCGTAAGGTTGTGTGTCGCTGTAATCGAAAATGTCCGAACAGATAAACGTCCCTTTCAACCCCCTTTCGGCGAAAAGTGTCTTTGCGGTTTCGATTGACGGTTTATGAATATCTATTCCTGTTACCGTGGCCCCCTTTGCCGCAAAAATGGAAAGAATGCCGCCAAAGCCGCAACCGACCTCCATTACCCGGCAGTTACGGCCGAATTTCAAGGATGTGTGCTGTTCAATGTAAGGGAGATAATAGTTCCGGCAGGAAGTTGCTGTTTCTTCAAAGTAGGCGGAACGATCCTGATGGCGTGTTTGCATGGTGGAAATTTGAAAAAACAAAGGCGGAGAATCCGATTCTCCGCCTTATCGGTAAAAATTACTGTAAGGAAAGTTCTAATGACGAAGTGAGTTCGACGGTAAAAGGTTGTGTGATAATAATGCTCTTGGCGTTGGTAAACGTCAGCTTGGCATTATTCTTAACGGTTACGTTCGTCGCGGAAATCTCATCACCCGAAATAACAGTATCGGTTGTTACCGTCTTGTCGTTGAAATAGACGGTAGAACCTGTGTTTTTTGCCTTTATAACAGCGGCGTAAGCATCTACCAAACCATAGCCCATTTGGTTGTTCCAAGTTCCGTTGGTGTGGCCCGATTGGGTCGTATAGGAATAGTTGCCACACTTTTTAGCCGTACTTTCGATAATATCCGCAACCTGCTTTTGCGTCAAATCCGGATTTACGGAAAGAACCAATGCGGCAACCCCTGCGACAAGCGGACAAGCAAACGAAGTCCCGCTAATGGCGGATGAATAACCGCTATTAGTGGTGGTTGTAATAACATCCTCACCCGGTGCAACAACATCCAGAGCAGAACCATAATTGCTGAACGATGCCCGCATACCGCTGCTGCTGATTGCACCCACCGCTATAACTTCGGGATTACAATTTGCCGGATAACCAACGGTCGATTGATAATCATTGCCTGATGCAAACACAACGACGCACCCCTTTCCCGAACGTCCGTTTCTCAACGCATTGGAAATAGCATCGTCAATGACTTGGTATTTGACCGAAGAACCCCATGAATTCGAAATAACGGCAGCGCCATTATTGCAGGCAAAATTGATTGCATCGGCCCTTTTCTGCCGACTGTCGGGATTTCCCATAAGCGTATTACTTATAGACATCAGTTTGCAGTTAGGAGCTATTGAAGCGATGCCGATTCCATTATTGGTTTTAGCACTGATAAATCCAGAACAATTAGTCCCATGAGTGCCATAAACCTTGCTCGGACGAGTTCCGGTTTCACTGTCGTAGCTGATTGTGTGGACATTCAAATCGGGGTGATCTAACTGTATTCCATGATCGACAACAGCGACAATAATGTTTTCAGATCCTAAACTTTCTGCCCGCGCGTTTTCGAAGTTAATGTCTACTCCAGCGGTCGCCGTGTTTTTCAAATGCCACTGCGAACTGTAAAGCGGATCGTTTACCACGGCATATAAGTCATCGTCACACATCAAATCCGGCTGACAAGCCTCGAAAAGCCCGGTTTCATAAAATATGTTAGCCATGTCCAACGCATTGCCTGCGGATTCATTGGTGCAGGAAAGCGTGTACCAGTCACGCATATATCCGTTTCTGCCGAGTATCGTCACTTTGTTTTCTTCGGCGAACTGTTGGAGAGTACGCAAATCTTTTATAGATTTCACTTTTACATAAAATAGATGGCTCAATCCCGCTTCTTTTCCGTCGGGTAACGTGAAATAGGGGGCAGAATAAATTATAGCTGATGATTTCGCTGCGTTTAAATCATTTGTGGAAATCGTAGCCCAACTATAATCCTCCGCAGGCAAAGAGTTGTTTTCGTCGATTGGCTCCAAATGAGATGAAAGAACAACTTTCTGCATAGAAGTTTCCGCCTTGCTTGTGCCCGGTGCGGACGCTGTAAAGAGCGATGATAAACTATTGGCATCCGATGTTTTAAAAAGGATGAACTGTTTATCATTTTTCGGGGTCAGGTAAATTTTCTCTCCGTTATACCAATAATAGGTTCCAGTTACACCCGCGGCCCTCGTTTGCGGAGAACCCTCGTTCAGTTCTTCCGGCGACTTCTGGCAACTGGTGAATACTATTATCGACAGAAAGAAAATACCGATTATATTCAGTATTCTTTTCATAAGAATTGGCGTTTAATTATTTTCCGGATTTGAGCGCTTCGATTTCTGCTTTCAGAGTTTCGATCTGGCTGTTAAGCTCCTGAATCGACTTGGTAAGCAGAGGAATCAATGCGCTGTAATTTACGACGCGGTGGCCCTCGCAATCCACGGCCACGATGTCGGGAAGTACCTGCTCGATCTCTTGGGCAATGAATCCCATTTCTTTGGGATTGGAAATACCCGTCGAACGTCGGCTGGTCTTGAAATAATGCGCCTTATCGGCCCATTCAAACGATACGGGACGCAGTTGCGCAAGGGTTGCCATTGCGTTACCTAACGACTGGATATTAGTTTTCGAAGCGGCATCGGAGTTCGTATAGACGTTACGGGCGTACAGGTCGATGAAACCGCCATTCTCCGTATCGTAGAGTACGAGTTTGTCGGAGTTGCTGGAAACGCGCGAATCTGCGGGGCCGAGGTCGAATTTTATCATCCGATCGCCGAATTTCCAACAATGTGCCCAACCCTCCCAATTAGTCATATATCCGTTATAACGCTCCATAGCGTTATAAACCAAATAACCATTCTGATATCTTAATTGTGCATGGCTATTAAATGCGATGAAACACAATACAATTAATGCTAATACTTTTTTCATGGCCTTGAAGTTTAAGTTAGTAGTGAATTTTTGTGTGTGTAATAAAGACTTGCACTAGAGAGTTTGGAATATGGTGGATTAGCAGTCTGACAATACGACTAGTAGCTACTTCTGTCCTCCCTTTCTTTGTCTTACATTGTGTTATTCGATGAATAAATCACCTGCAAAAATATTTTTGTCTATCGACAGTTCGATCGTGTAAAATCCCGGTTCCAGTTCGGGGATCGGAATGATGCTTTTCCCGTTGAAAAGGTCGAACTGTTCTGTAACCTGACCATAGTTGCCGGAAATTACCAACAGTCCCGTTTTACTCTCTGTGCCCGATGTAAAAATGACCTCTATTATATCCATCGAACGATCATAGAATACAAGCGGTGTGTTTTCTGATAGACAAACGGGGCCGCCGCCGACTTTTACCTGCTTGACGATAACCGCTTCTTTTGCTTGCTGCTTGCCGCCACCATATACTGAATGGATGCCGGAAAACAGCATGAACAAACCTACAATTACGAACATTGCAAAAGATAATTTTTTCATAAGTTTATTCGATTTAGAGTGAGATATTTGTGTATTTCAAAATTAGAGCAAATGTCCCCGAAACCCAAAAAATAAGGGCCGCTAAAAATTTTTCAAACAAGGAGAATTCCTGCCTGAAATACAGGCTATTATACACATCAAAAAGCCCGAAAATTTTTCAGTTTTCGGGCCTTGCTCTAATATGCTCTAAATCAGCAAATTACCAGCAAATCTTTATTGTCAACAAGTTTTGCTGGCAAAAATATTGATTATCTGATATTTACGAAATAATATTGAGAATCACATCTTTGGTTGTAATATGCGAAGCTATTATTTTCTTTTTCAAATGGAACTTCCGCATGTATATTGTTTTTAGCGTTTCATTGGTAATAACGCTTATCTGTTGCGGTGAAAATCCGGCATAGAGCAGGCATAGCAATTCCACGAAACATGGCTTGATTTTCGGATATTCGGACTTGAAATTAGAAATCACATTATCGTATTGTTGATTTAGGGTATTCTCTAAATCCGATATTATCGTTTTATCCAAAATCTTTTCGGATAAAATGCCTTTGACTTTCTTGGTAAGAGCCGGGGAATTTTCAAACTCGTAATAGGTTTTTGCAAGTTCTTTCAGGACTTGAAAGCGCGTATTAAGCAGTTCACTAATTTTTGCGGCATCGGGTATTTGCAATTTGGTCTTATTTAGTTCTTCAATCAGCGTCAGATATTCCTCGATTCTTTGTTTCTGCATCTTATTTCTGCGGTAGAAGATATAAATAATGCCGCAGATCGCTATGACTGAAACCAAAGCGATAATATAAATTACATTTTGTCTTACACTGGAGCGATAGCGTTCAAATTCCAAGCGTTCGTCTTTATATCGCAGTTCGGTTTCAGCCGCAGAATTATTCATATAGCTTAAATGTATCGAATCACATAAAGCAAGACACTCCTTCTGCATATAGCAGGCCGCTCGGTAATCCTCATTTAGCGTATAGGCTTCGGCAAGGAGAATTTTAGCTGCCGCATCGTTTTCGCGCGGCCCTCCAATATTGGCTGAAATCGCTGCGTTCAAATAATATTCGGCGCTGTCCGGTTTATTGATACGCAAATAATATTCCCCCAAAACACAGCAATCATTCGGCGATAAATCATCCGACAACTGGAGAAAACGGCCTACATAATCGTTGGTTTCGTTGGTTACGCCTTTGTTCGAAAGAATCCCGATTAAACAACGCAGGCAGTACACCTGAAAATCCTTATACCCGAATTGTTCGGATAGATTCAATGCTTCTCGATAATCCCGGAGCGCGTTGTCGTCTTCGTTCTCCATGTAGTAAACAGCGGCAATGGCAATTTTAGCGCTGACTTGGTGTTTGGTTTTATTTGCAGCCTGATAGTTTTCGTAGGCTTCTTGATAATAAAACAAAGCCCTTTGATAATTATTCTGCTTCAAATTCAATTCTCCTAACACGAAGTTACATACTCCGATTAGGTAAGGATCATCTATTATATCCCGATACTCCAACGCTTTAAGATATGATTCGGTTGCTTTCTGATAATTATTTGTGCTGTATTCCATGCGCCCCAGACAATACCAAGAAAGGAACTTTTGTCGGTTCGTGCCTTTGCGCATGAAATAGTTTACTGCAGGACGGAGCATCGAATCGGTATCTATGGTTTGTCCTGTTTTATCCAACGCCAGCGAATAAAGCAGCCCATAATGTGCTTTAGTCGATTTTTTGCGAATACTGCCGGGGACGATAGCTTGCAAGGAGTGTAACGCACTGTCTGGGTAATCGTTAATTATTTCCTGAGTGCGTTCTAGTTCTTCGGCTATGTATTTGCTCTCGGAACATGAACACAAGCATAGAAAAAAGGCGCAAACATAAATAAATCGTTTCATAAACAGCCCAAATAATTATTATCCAATATACGAAAAAATACCGACTTAACTGGTATTTGACAAAATTAACGTGGCATATATATTGAAGGTTCTGGAAGAGGCATAAATTCGCAAGAACCTATACTTTACGTGAGGCCCTTTCTTCTTGCTTTTGAACTTAAATCATAAAGAGGTGAATCTTAGAATGTTTTCGATGCATTGTTTGATTTGCCAATTCCAAAAATTTTTCGTATCTTGCAGTAGGTTATTTGAAATGCGGTATTTGAGCGCAAGAAGCTGAAAATAAACCGTTGCCTTTTCGTTACCTATTATCCCTATACAAAAATGTAACGACCCGATAAATCAAGTCGTTACATCACTTTAATCCCACACTCTCAGGAGCCGGGGCTGTTCATTCCGCCGGGCCGCTATTCCGCCAGCCCGTAACGGCGCATCAGGGGCTTCACGTCGGGCACGGCGCCGCGGAAACGCACGTACTGCGCCAGCGGCTCGTCATAGCCCGCTTCGGTCAGGATATGGCGGCGGTAACGGCGCGCGGTTTCGGAATCGAAAATATCGCCCGTGCCGGTGAATGCCGCGAAGGCATCGGTGTCCAGCACCGCCGACCACGTGTAGGAGTAGTACTGCGCGGGGTAACTGCTGGCGAAGATGTGGTTGTAATAGGTCGTCCGGAAGCGTAAAGCGGTATGCTCCGGGAAGTCGTAACGTTTCAGGAACGCCCGTTCGAAAGCCGCCACGTCGCACCCTTCGACCGGCCGCAGCACGGTGTGCCATTCGAGGTCGAGCAGCGCGGTGGCATAGAAATCGGTCAGGTAAAGCCCCTTCAGGAAGTTCTCCGACTCCTTGAACTTCGCGATCAGCGCATCGGGAATCGGACGCCCCGTCTTGTAATCGCGGGCGTAGTGTTTCATCACCTCCGGCTCCCAGGCCCAATGCTCGTTCAACTGCGAGGGCAGTTCGACCATGTCGCGCGGGAAGCTGCCCGTCACCTGTGGATACGGCCCGCGCGAGAGGAAACCCGCCAGAGCGTGTCCGAATTCGTGGAAGAGGGTCTTGACCTCGGAGGTCGACAGCAGCTTCGGCCTGCCTTCGGCCGCACGCGAGAAGTTGCAGCTGATGGTCACCAGCGGCAGCACCTCCCGCTCTCCGGCGCACGAATACCCGCGCAGGCGCGAGCACCACGCGCCGCCGCGTTTGCCCTTGCGGACGAAGCAATCCAGATAAAGCAGTCCGAGGGGGCGGCCTTCGGCGTCTTTCGCCTCGAAGGTCAGCACGTCGGGGTGGAAAACGGGAATGTCCGTGCGCTGCGTCAGCGTGATTCCGAAAAGACGGTTGGCCACATAGAAAACGCCGTCGTTGAGCACATTGTCGAAAAGCAGGTAGTTGCGCATGCGCCCCAGTTCGGACCCGAATTTCGCCTTGCGCAGCTTGCCCGAATAGAAGGCCACGTCCCACGGTTCCAGCCGGAAGGCCGAATCCCGCTCGTATTTCACGGCGAAAGCCTCCAGTTCGGCACGCTCCGCACGTCCCTTCCCCGCGGCAGCGTCCTTGAGCGGCAGCAGCAGTTCGCGGACCTTTTCGGGCGTCCCGGCCATGTTCGTCTCCAGCGTGTAGGCGGCATAGTTCTCGTATCCCAGCATCCGGGCCCGTTCGAGACGCAGGTTGACGATGTCGACCGACAACTGGCGGTTGTCGTACTTCCCGTCCATGCAGCGCGAGGTGTAGGCCTCGTAGAGTCTCCTGCGCAGATCGCGGTTCGTGGCCGAAGCCATGACCGACGCATAGTCGCCGTTCGTGAACCCGACGGCCCAGACGCCCTGATGCCCCTGCCGGGCCGCATTGCGGGCGAAACGCTGCCGGGTCGTCCCCGCAAGCCCGTCGAGCAGGCTGCTGTCCTGCACGTACAGGACGAACTCCTGGGTCGCCTGCGTGATGTTCTGCCCGTGGCGGATGCGTTTGAGCGAAATCTCGCGGTTCAGCTCCTTGAGCCGCACCTTCTGCCCGGGCGTGCAGAGCGCCCCGCCGCGGATGTAGCTCCGGTAGACCTTGCCGAGCGTCCGCAGCTGGAGCGAATCCAGCCCGGCCGCATCGCGCCGGTCGTAGACGGCCTTCACCAGGCGGAAGATCGCCGTGTCGAGCGTCACGGCGTCGTATGCCTCTCCGGTCAGCTGCGCGGATTCCAGAGAGATCCGGATGACGGAGTCGCCTCCGAAATTCGATTTCAGGTAACCCAGCACTGCGCGCGGAACGTCCAGCAGGCTGTCGGCACGGTCGAGCGGCACGACGACGTTTTCGAAAGTCGCCTCCGCGGGGTCCAGCGCCCTGATTTTCGCAATCCCGGCCTTGTAGGCGCGGATGCCCTCCTCAATGGCGGGCATGATGTCGGCGGCATGGATACGGTCGAAGCGGGGCGCCCCGTAAGGGGCTTCGGAAGGCATCAGCAACGGATTTCCGGCAAAAAGCCGGCCGGAGAAAAGGAACAGCCCACATACGGAGAGGAGAAGCGTTCTCCTTACGAGCGGAAGGGATCGGATCATGGCGAACGATTGGCTGAATTTTTCCACAAGATAGCAAAAAAATCGTTCCGGACAACACCTGCCGGCAAATTAAAACCGGCGGAAAGAGTGTCTCCGCCGGGGCATCCCGTTTTCCGGGTAATTCGTCAGGAACTTTTCCGAAGCCGCACGACGACGGGATGGTGGTCCGAATAGTCGACCGGAAGCACCTCGTAGGAAAGCGGTTCGAAACCGCCGCTCAACACGTAGTCGATGCGCAGCGTGTTGTAGAAACCGCGGAACGTATGCGAATAGCCCGACCCGCACTCACGGAAGGCGTCGCGCAACCCCCGCGCCATCGTGCGGTAGACATACGACATGGGCGTATCGTTGAAATCGCCGCAGACGATCCGCCGCGTGCGCGTCGCACCCACGACCTGCGCGATGCTGTCGACCTGCGCGGCCCGAAGCACGCTATTCTCGCGCAAACGGGTCACGATACTGCGGATTTTGGTCTCGCGCGCTGTGTCCGAGAGAAACTGATGGCTGGTGATGAACTGGTTGTCCGAAGCGTTGATGGCCGTCGAGCGCAGGTGGTTGTTGAAAACCCGCACGGTGTCCTCGCCCACAATCACGTCGGCCCAGACCGAAGACGAAGGCGTCAGCACGGTGTCCGAACGCAGGATGCGGTATTTGCTCAAGATGGTCAGCGTCGAGCCATAGACCGAATCCGGGGCCTGCGTGCGTCCGAAGTGCGCGATCTCGTACTTCTCGCCCAGCAGCGAAAACTCCTCGGACTGCTCCGCGAGGCGGGCATTGAACTCCTGGAGGCAGATCAGGTCCGGAGCCTGCTCCTCGATCAGGCGCAGGATGTCGTCGACGCTGCTCCGGCCGTCCTCGCCGTAGAAACTGCGCACGTTGTAGCTCATAACCTTGACAGCAGCGCGGTCGAAGGCCGTCTCCGTGGCATAGCTGCGGCGGATTTCAGGACGCCAGAAGAGCGAGACCTTGAAAAGCCCCGCCACGACGACGACCAGCATCGCCCCGGCGCACACCCAGCGCCAGCGGATGATCCAGTAGAGCGTCAGCACGACCGACGCGACGTAGACCGCCGGAGCGGCCAGCCCCAGCACGGGAAAGAACCACACGCTGCCCGGATCGACATAGGGGACGAAATAGGTGAGAACCATCGTCGCGCCCACGGCCAGCGTCACGAGCGTCAGCGCCAGATCGACGAGCCGCATGACGAGACTGCGGCGCCGTTTCCCCGAAGGGCCTCCCCCGTATCCGTTATAGTAATCGGAAGCCATCGTCTAAAAACGGATCGTTCCCCGGCGTTTCCACCAATGCAGCAGCAGGAATCCCCACAGCATGCCGCCCACATGGGCGAAATGGGCCACGTTGCCCACGCCCCTCCATCCGAGGAACAGCTCGATGACGGCATAGATGATGACGAACCACTTGGCCTTCATCGGAATAGGCGGAATCAGCAGCATGATGACCGCATTGGGATGCATCACGCCGAACGCCAGCAGCAGGCCCATCACCGCGCCCGACGCGCCGACCAGCAGCAGCGGCAGCTCGCCGAACGCCAGCGCCGTGAGGTACTGGATCAGCGCCGCACCCACGCCGCAGACCATGTAGAAGGTCAGGAAACGCTGCGAGCCGAGTTCGTATTCGAGCGTACGCCCGAACATCCACAATGCGAACATGTTGAAGAAGATATGTTCGAAATTGGCATGCAGGAACATGTAGGTGATGAACTGGTAGGTATGGAAATAGGGCGTTCCCAGCGACAGGGCGCAATACTGCATGATCGTGTCGCCGACGGGCAGCAGCGCCGTGGCCATGTAAACCAGTACATTGATGATTATCAAATTCTTGACCACCGGAGGGGTCTGAAAATAGCGGTTCATGCGTTTTAATTTTTGCAAATGTAACTCTTTTCCGCCGGATTATCCCAACTTGGCGCGCAAATCTTCCGGCGTGATCTCGGCGGTGATCGCCTTGCCCGAGGGCGAAAAACTGAAACTGCCCGTGTCGGCCAGCTGCGCCAGCAGCGCCGCGGCCTCTT
>OGOK01001861.1_pt1 | contig 13378 bp, 7 predicted proteins | sample 1552661 | NCBI WGS metagenome assembly OGOK01 (sample SAMEA2580172, study PRJEB22360) | human gut metagenome | biome: human gut; feature: human-associated habitat; material: faeces | place: Denmark | collected 2008/2010
AAACGATCGTTTAGACTAGTCGTTTTTTTAGTATTATGAAAGATAGCAAGAAGCGGCTTTTATCATTAAAGACATGATAATGAAGAAGCTACACAAATGAAGTTGAGAAGAAGAGAATGATGTTTGCCTATTTTGAGATGTAAACAGATGTAACATACCCTAGAGGTATGGCAGAGTAGTGAATTCATTTTGTTAAAAGTCTGTGTTTTTTATTTTATTATACCTTAAATTCTAAATTTGTATGAGAAATGTTGTATCATGGAAGCCATTAGTCTTAGGAGCTTCTTTTCTTCTGTACGGAGCCGGAACTGCTTTTGCTACAGAAACAGATTATTTGTATCCAACATCCAGTACAGGACTTATGAGCGTACAGCAAGATGGACGACAAGTTAACTGTACCATCGTAGACAAATCTGGCCCTATCCTCGGAGCTAATGTAGTCGTAAAAGGGACTACTATCGGAAACATCTCGGACATGGACGGTCGTGCTATAATCGACAATGTGCCCGCAAACGCAGTCTTAGTAGTATCTTACATCGGATACGTAACTCAAGAAGTGCATCTTAAAGATAACCAGACCTCTATCAAAATTACATTAGTAGAAGACTCCCAAGCCTTGGACGAGGTTGTCGTAACGGGTTATAGTACCCAAGCGAAGAAAGACATTACCGGATCCGTGGCCGTAGTCTCTACAGATGACTTAAAAGAGACTCCAGTATCCAACTTCGCCGAGGCCTTGCAAGGCAAGGCAGCCGGTGTATTCGTACAGGCTGGTGGCGGTCCGTTGGGTGAGACTACGATCCGTATCCGTGGTGTAGGCTCCGTGAATGGTTCCGACCCGTTAGTGATCGTGGATGGTGTATCCGGTGTAGATATCGATGCCGTGAACCCGAACGATATCGAGTCCATGCAGATCTTGAAGGATGCCGCCGCCGCCGCCATCTATGGAGCGAAAGGAGCGAATGGCGTTATCATCATCACCACCAAACAAGGAAAGAAAGATGACCGTGTAAAGGTTTCTTACAACGGTTATTTCGGTGTGGCCAAGATGGCTAATAACGGTTATGATCTATTGGACGCATGGGAAGCGATGGAATTCCAAGAAGAAGGTCAGCGTAACCTGTTGAAATATCGCGGTTTGACCACGACTCACGCACAGTTCGGCTCAATCGGAGCAGATGGTTCAGGCCATTTAACAATGCCTTACGCACTGAAACCTGCTGGTTATAGTAAGGATCAAGTCATTCAAGAGTTTGGTTCAATCGACGCATGGATAAAATCCTATAAGGATGACGGAACAAACACATGGTCTCGTTCCGCTTACTACCAAATGCTGGAGGATGGTTATTCAGAAGAAGAAGCTCGTAAAGGTACAAACTGGTACGACGAGGTAGTACAGACCGGTAAGGTGCAGAACCACGAGATCTCAGTAACAGGTGGTGGCGAGAAGGCTACCTACTCGGTAGGTTTAGGCTACATGAACCGTGAGGGTACAATCAAGGAGTCTTGGTTCCGCCGTTATTCTTTGCGTGCAAATACCAACTTCTTCGTAAACAAGTGGTTCAACATCGGACAAAATACGAATCTCGCCGTAATAGAGAACTCCGGTGAGCGGGGGCGCCAAGGTGACGACAACACATTCGGTAAGACTTTCTCCATCCAGCCGTGGGTACCTATTTATACGGTAGGTGGAGACTATGCGGGATCCGTGAACAATGAGGGTGGACGTGCGGAAAGTGCCGTGATGTCTGTTAACCACGGTAAGGATAACCGCCGTCGTTTCTTGCGTGCGCAATCCGCTATCTATGCGGAGATCAAACCATTGGAAAGCATTGGTGAGGACTTGACGATCCGTACGCAGTTCAGTGCCCGCTTAAGTGGCGCTTGGGACTTTTGGATGAACAAGCGTACTATCATGACCAACAAGGAGGGACGTAACAACAACGAGTTCTACGAGAACGCCAGTTATTGGTTAGGCTACCAATGGACGAATACGGCCACTTATAAAAAGACAATCAACGAAGACCACTCAATCGGCGTAGTATTAGGAACAGAAGCTATCCGCGAGGGCTTAGGCCGCGTGATACAGGCCGGCCGTATTGATTACCAGTTCGAGGATGACCCGAACACATGGCAAATCGACAACGGTTCTGCCGCCAACTTACGTAACAGTGGTTACATGCACTCACCCAGCACCATGTTTGGTATCTTCGGACGTGCTGATTACGCTTACCAAGGCAAATACTTGGCTACCGTGACCGTTCGTCGAGACGCATCCTCTCGATTCTCCGAGAAAAACCGTTGGGGTACATTCCCTTCCATATCTTTGGGATGGCGTATGTCAGACGAGAATTTCATGGAAAAGACTCGTACATGGTTAGACGACTTCAAGTTGCGCGCCGGTTACGGTACGACAGGTAACTCTAATATCGGAGCATACAACTGGGCATTCCGCTACGGTACAGGTAACACGTGGCTCTATAGCATCACCGGTAGTGATACGGACGTAATGACAGGATACGGTGTTACGGCCTTAGGTGATATCGATGCGAAGTGGGAAACCTCTAAGATGTTGAACGTAGGTTTCGATGCGACAGTCTTCGACCAACGCTTAGGCATCAACTTCGACTGGTACCTAAAGAAGACCTCCGATATGTTGATCGATGCGAACTGGTCTGCTTTGGCTGGTAACGCAGACAAGCCTAAAGTAAATATCGGCGACATGGAAAATAAGGGTGTTGACTTGAATTTGACATGGCGCGACAAGGTCGGCGAGGTAGATTACTCGATTGGCGTGAACCTTTCTCACTATAAGAACAAATTGACAGAGATCGGTACGGAAGCCGGTATCTTCGAAGGTACTCGTATCTCCAACATGAATGTCATGATGAAGGGGTATGCGGTTGGTATGTTCCACGGTTATCAGGTGGATGGTATCTACAAGAGCGAGGATGAGGTTCGCAACTATAAGAATGATGCTGGAGGCGCAGTATTACCATACGGTACGGCAGACGCCGCTTCGTTAAATCCGTCTCAATACGTAGGTCAATTCAAGGTGAAAGATGTGAACAACGATGGTAAGATCGACGCAAGTGACCGTACATTCATCGGTAACCCGCATCCGGACTTGACTGGTGGTGTTAACCTAAGCGTAGGCTGGAAAGGTTTCGACTTGAGCACTTACTTGTACTTCTCCGTAGGTAATGACATCTTTGCCATGTATAAATACTATACACACTACGGTTCTTTGCAATCTGCTTATTCAAAAGATCGTCGCGACAACTCTTGGAGCCCGGAGAATCCAAACGGAATCTACCCGATGTGGGCAACCGCTACAGGAGAAAGTACGATTGCGGCCAACGAATCTAATTCCAGCTACATAGAGGATGGTTCCTTCTTGCGTATGCAAACATTAACGTTGGGTTATACCTTGCCGAAAGCATGGATGAACAAGATCAAATTCGACAAGATCCGTATCTATGGTCAGATCTCTAACGTATTCACATTGACCGGTTATTCCGGATTGGATCCTCAGGTTCGTACGGATGATGGTTCCGGTAATTCTAAAGACCGTAACATGGGTACAGACTATGGTTCATACGGTATGCCACGTCAATTTATCCTTGGAGTTAATGTTACGTTCTAAAACTAGGAATGAAAATCTGATTATATTAACAATTAAGTAGAACAATAATGAAAAAAATATTTATATATTCCGCAATGGCGGCAGTTCTAGCCTTAGGAAATACGTCTTGTTCGGATTTTCTAGAAACCCGCTGGTTCAGTAAGTGAGCAAGATTTCGTGTCAGCGAAAGGGGTAGAGCAATTGGTGACAGGTATGTATGCAAAAATGCACGACAACTCCTATTTCGAGGCAACATTGAGTAACTATGTATATGGCGACGTGATGGGCGGTAGTGCCAATAAGGGCTCCACGTATCAAGACCAACCGGACTTCACAAGTTTGGAGACCTATACGTTTACCACAGACAACGGTTACCTAAACGTGAAATGGAAAAAATGCTATAACGGTGTTTTCGTGGCAAACAACGTGATCAAGTTGGCAGACATGGCCAAAGAAGAAATGTCAACGGTCAATGGAGAGGCGAAAGACAACTATACGGAAACGATCGCACAGGCACGCTTCTTCCGTGCTTTCTGGCATTTCGAGGTTGTAAAATTATTTGGAGCCGCTGTTCCTTACGTGGACGATCTGGCTATGCAAGAGAACGTAAACCCGCAGGTTTCTAATGTAGACGAGAGTGGTAACTACATTTATATTTGGGATAAGATCATCGATGACTTACAATTTGCGTACGACAATCTTCCAGATCGCTGGACTACCGACAAGGGGCGTATAAACAAATGGGCCGCAGGTGCCTTATTGGCAAAAGTAAAAATGTATCAATCTTCTCCATACGATGGAAAGAACGGCTCACAAAACCGTTGGACTGAGGTCAAGAGCCTTTTGGAGGAAGTCATGGCGAACGGTAAAGACAATAACGGCACAAAATACAAATTGGCTGACACATATGAGGAGCTTCACATCGCAGGTGAAGCCGATTGGACTGGCGAGTCTGTATTTGATATCCAAATGGCAATCACTGGTACTGTGGAAGAAACTTCCAGTATCAACGGACCATGGCACATCGGTTTTAACGGTGCGTTAGGTACAGGAGGTTGGGGATTCTATCAGCCCTCCAACGATTTGGTAAACTCACATATCGTTGACGCAAACGGTCTGCCGATGATGGATGGTCAGTATAAAAACAGCCCTGCGCTTACGACGCTAGACGCAAACAACATTCCTCATACGGATCTAACGGTTTACACCGACCCGCGTCTGGATGTTTCAACCGGACGTTTCAATACTCCGTTCTGGGATTGGACAGTTCCTTCATCTTTGGATGGTTGGGTACGCGATTATAGTAATGGTGGCTTGTACCTGAACAAGAAGAACATCCCGCGTAAGGCAGACAAGGGTAGCTTGTCTATCGTAACAGTAACGAACTCTTCTGCGAAGAACTTCCACCTGATCCGTTATGCAGACGTATTACTATGGTACGCCGAGGCATTGATTGAAACAGGCAACCATAAGGAGGCCGGTAAATATATCAATCAAGTCCGTGCCCGTGCCGCCAACGGATATGTAAAGGCTGCCGATCCGAATAATGGTATGGCAGAGACTACATCCTCATATGTATTAGAGGACAAGGTAAACGGAAAGACTCTATCGAATGCCGCGGCTAACTACCGTATCGGCTTATATCCCGATTCTCAATTCGCTTCCAAAGCATCTGCGACGCAAGCGTTACGTTGGGAACGTAAGATTGAGATGGCTCTTGAAGGTCACCGCTGGTATGATTTGGCTCGCTGGGGTATCATCGCCGATGAGTTGAACAGCTACGCTTCTTATGAAAAGAAATTCTTATTGAAATATGCGAATAGCGTTTACAACGCAAAATGGTGCGTATTGCCTATTCCATTGAATGAGATTCAAAAGATGGACGGCCTCTTGGTTCAAAATGAAAATTGGAAATAAACAAGTGGGTTAACATTAATATCGGGTAACCAGGCATGTGATATGTGTGGTTACCCCCTCACAAAAGCGAAAAGCGAATGCTTATTCGCTTTTTTCATTTTAAATACATATCTTTGTTTGACTTTAAATCATAATGAAACGTATACTCTAGCCATGAGATATAAACAAATACTCTTCGGTTTGATACTGTTTGCCATATTAGGGGTTTTCTTGCAAATAACCAGCAAGTTTCATTTCTTTTATATCGAGCAGCTTCAACTATTCCAATTTTCCGGAGACTATCTTGCGGATAAAATCAGTTATCCGGGAGGTTTATCTTCGGTCATCGGGGAATTTTTGACACAATTTTTTATCACCCCTTATCTCGGTCCCTTTATCTTTGCCGCATTGCTCACTGGCATAGGGCTTACCATGAGGGCTGTCGTAAGACAAATCACCCCGGAAAAAGAGTTGTATCTGATTTACTTACTCCCCGTCTTATCCTTATTATTGGCTCAATACGATTTCAATTACTTACTACAAGGAACAGTGGCCTTTTTAATTTGCCTACTTTGTTTGAATGGGTGGATACGGATCAATAACTTTCGATTCCGATTATTTACGGCCCTACTTATCACACCTCTACTTTTCTGGATAGGAGGGCCTATAGCCGGATTATTCACGGTCTGCGCATTCATCAAGGAATTATTCGGCCAATTCAAACAAGGAGTTGTCTTCTTGGTGATCCCCATCGAGTTTACACTCATAGCGACCAGTTGCGTATGGGCGACAGTCATTACCGATTATCATTTCGCGTTCCTACCGGATGCCTATTATCATCCGATCTTACAAGCTCCGAATGTCATATATTTTTCCTGGGTCAGTTTGCCGCTTTCGCTGATCTTCGCATTTACATGGCCTAAAGGCACTTCGAAAAAGAGAGATTGGATAGAGATCTCCGTACAACTTATCATAATTCTCGCACTTTGCAGGTTCGGGATACCAAGATATAATGATCAAAAATCTTATCAACTAAAGGAACTAGATTATTATGCCCGAAACGGACAATGGGATCAAATCATCCGGAACTGCCAAGGTCCGATCAAGAATTACTTATACTTGACTTACCTAAACAACGCCCTTGCTGAGAAAGGCGAGTTAGGAAACCGGATGTTTGCGTTCGATCAACACGGGCCTCAAGGATTATTAGCCTCTTGGAATAAGACTTCTTCCGTATCGACCTTACTTAGCGACGCCTATTTTACGCTTGGAGAAATCGCCTTATCGCAAGAGATGGCATTTGAAGGATATGTCACCGTGATTGGGGCCGGTAATCCCCGGAACCTACAACGTCTAGTCCAAACCAACTTGATTTACGGTACATATCCAATCGCAGAGAAGTACATCGATATATTAGAGAAGACTTACGCTTATCACGACTGGGCAAAACGACATAGGGAATTTCTATATAATGATAAAGCCATAGAAGAAGATCCGGTACTGGGGATTAAACGAAAAGGACTTCCCCTTCGTAACAACCTTTCCGGTGTAAACGGGTTAGAACATGATTTATTGATCCGGGCAGAACAAAACCCGGAGAATCAGATTCCCATCCAATTTGTCGGAGCCATCTATCTTTTATCCAAGGATATGAAATCTTTCCAGACATTCATTGAGAAATATTACGGTACATCTACACTTCCTTCCCTTCCGACGAGTTTCCAAGAAGCGGTTATTTTACTAGCCGAGAAAGACTCGGATTATTGGAGACGGTTCAACGTGTCCGAAAATGTCATCCGGAAATTCACAGGTTACAGGAATCTTGTATTGCAGAACCGGAATAACCCACAGCTACCCCAATTGATAAAAAACTCTTTTGGAGACACCTATTGGTCTTATTACCTTCTTAAATGATTCATTGCCATGAAAAAGCACTATCTATATATTATATGTGTATGTTTTATCGTACTGGGGATATTTTCATGTTCAGACACGGTTCCGGTAAGCAAGGAAACCTCTGAGAAACCGATATTATACCCAGATTACGCAGATGTAACGATACCGAATAATATCGCTCCCCTGAATTTTAAAATACAGAATGCACATACGGAAGCGTTCGCTGTTTTCTGTTTTGAGGAAGTGAAGTTGCAGGTGAAAGAAAAAAAGGGGCAATTCCATATTCCTGCCGCCAACTGGAAAAAGCTACTTAGGAAAGCGACAGGCAAAACGATACAAGTAAAACTTTATGCTAAGGATAAGGAATGGCTGAGCTATCCGGAATTCTCGTTGTTTATCGCACAGGAACCTATGGATTCCTATCTAGCCTACCGTCTGATAGAGCCCGGATATGAACTTTGGAACCAGATGGGTATTTACCAACGGAGCCTGGAAACCTACGAACAAAGTCCCATTATGGAAAATAAACACAGTGGACAAAATTGCATGAATTGCCATTCATTTTGTATGCAAAACCCCAACAAGATGTTATTCCACATGAGAGATAAATACGCCGGGACTTATTTGATAGACGGAGATAAAATAGAAAAATTAAATACGAAAACGGAGCAAACAATTTCCCCCTTGGTTTATCCCTCTTGGCATCCCTCCGGGAAATACGTGGCATTCTCGGTAAACCAAACGAGCCAGAGCTTTCATTCCAATGACAAAAACAGGGTCGAGGTTTTCGATAGCCAATCGGATGTAGTGGTGTACGATACCGAGAAACATGAGATCATCAGTACTCCCGCTATTCGTACGAAAGAGGCTTTTGAGACATTCCCTACCTTTTCCCCCGACGGAAGAACGCTTTATTTCTGTACCGCCGAGGCACGTTCGATGCCCCACGAGTATTCGGAGGTAAAGTATAATCTTTGCTCCATAGCGTTTGATCCGGTAACAAGGAGTTTCGGATCAAAGATAGACACATTATATAATGTACGAGAGAATGGAAAAAGTGTCTCTTTTCCCCGTGTCTCTCCCGACGGGAAATTCTTGTTATTCACCTTATCGGGCTACGGGAACTTCTCTATCTGGCATAAAGACGCTGATTTATATCTTCTGGATATCGAGAGTGGTTTTTTCCATCCCTTACGAAACGCGAACAGCACAGACACGGAGAGTTATCATTCGTGGAGTAGCAACAACCGATGGATCGTTTTCAGCAGCCGACGAATCGACGGATTATATACCCGACCTTATTTCGCCTATATCGACGAGAGCGGAAATGCCTCCAAACCGTTCCTATTACCACAGGAAGATACGGATTTCTACCACCGGTTCATGAAATCATATAACATACCTGAATTTATCACAGGAAAAGTATCATCTAACATACGGAAAATCAGCAAACTTGCCAAAGAAAGCAAGGGGGTTGACGTTACTTATCATAAATAGATCGAATCTGGGAAACATACATAAAGTAAAAAGAACATGAATAATTCAAGCAAAAAGATCATACCTATTCTTCTGCTCTTATTGTGCACCTGCCTTCTGGGGTTACATTTACAAGCCACTCAAGAAGCAACCTTCTTCTACCGGGAACAACAGCAGATCTTCCTATTCGATAGTGAATATGTATTGAATATACTTAAGACAATTGGAGGATTGGCTACGATTTGTTCCCAATTTATTATACAGTTCTTCAAGGTGCCGCTGATCGGATCGCTGGTGACTGCATTGATCGGTGGAATCTCCGGTTGGTTATTCTGGCTGACCTTACGAAAGATACATCCAGCATTGTATCTTCTGCCCTTGGCCTTTCTCCCCATCTTATTCCAATATCTTTACCTAATGAAAGATAGCTATCATTATGAAGGGCTGATAGCCATGTTATTTTGGTCATTGGCTCTTAGCCTGTACAGTTACGGGGCACGAAAATTTAATTGGACCTACCGCACCTTAATCGGTTGCTTGCTGGCGACCGGATTGTTTTACACGATGGGATCTGTAGCTATATTATTCGCCCTTAGCAGCTTACTATTTGATGTATTACAAAAAAGCGAACGCTGGTACGCAAGCTTCATCCCGTTGATCCTGCTGCTTATCGTAGGTTCTCTATGCGTTCTAGGGGGCAGTAAACCCGATTATGACTATGTATTTTGGATGAAAGATTACGTAGAGTATTTCATTGAGCTGGAACCATTCTACGGCTTCTCTTGGCAAGTAGCGCTACTCGTTATGCTTCTATTCTTCCTATCACGTTACTTAGATCACATAAAAACCTATTTAAAAGCTTTAGTAGCCGTAGCATTACTTGCCTTATCCGGTATGTATTATACGCAAACGGCTCTTCAACAGAGGAATAAAGATTTCTATACGTTGATGCAAATGTTTCATTACATAGATACCGAGCAATGGGACGCCATAATCTCGTCCGCCGATCTAAACTATAATAACTACTTACACCTGAATTGCTTAAACCTTGCCTTATCCCACAAGGGTGTCATGCAGACTGATTTATTCAAATACCCGCAAAGCGGAATACAATCTTTGGTCTCAAAGTACCAAGCGCATATAGAGGAAAGTTTCCTGTTCAGCCAGATATACTACCATGTAGGAATCACGTCCTTGGCATACAATTTCGCTTTTGGTACCTCGGTAGGAATTACATACGGCAGTCCCGTCATGACTAAATTATTAATAAAATCCCATTTGATATACGGACAGTATCCCGCGGCCGAGAAGTTTATATCCTTATTGGAAAAGACATGGGCCTATCACGAATGGGCCTCCTCGCAACGAAAGTTCTTATATAATGACCAAGCGGTGGAGAGTGACCCGGAATTAGGTACAAAAAGAAAAAGCCTATCCAGCGACAAAGACCTTTTCGCCAATATAATCGGATTGTTTGATAACCTGATGATTATATTGGAAGAGAATCCCCTGAATAAAGCCGCATTGGATTATACGATCGGTACGTTATTATTATCGAAAGACCTGCCCGCTATAAAAACGTTTGTTGAAAGATTCAGTGGGACGGAAGTACTCCCCGCATTACCCGAACCCTTGCAACAAGCCGTGATCTCTTATGCGGAGCATGATCCGGAATATTGCCGCAAGTATGGGGTAACCGATAAAGTCCTGTCCGAGTTCTCGATATTCAAGCAACGTGTATTGGGACTAAGGCATGCCCGACAAAATGTAGCGACTGGAATAGCCGACTATCAACCTACTTTCTGGTACTATTTGATACTCTCTAAATAAAACACATATGGAAAGACAGACTTACACAAATACAAACCGATATCTTTTCCTTTTTCTCATCGCCTTGATGGTTTCATGCTCCAAAAGCGACGTACAGATCGCCAAGAGTCTAAACAAGGAAATCGCCATTTATCCGGATTACAAGGATGTGACCATCCCTGTGAACATCGCCCCGCTCAATTTCTCTATCGCCGATAGCAGTGAGCACTGCCTTATCATTAAAGGGGAAAAGACTCAACTCCAAGTCTATAGCGATGAGGGGCTCTTTGAGATCCCACAAAAAAGATGGAAAGCCTTATTGAAAGAGAATGCCGGAAACCAAATAGAATTGACCATCGCTAAACGCATACAGGGCGAATGGAACGCCTATACGCCTTTTCATATGGACATCGTAAATGATTCCATTGATAAATATATAGCCTATCGGTTATTAGCCTTGAGTAATGATATGTGGAACAGGATGGGTATCTATCAACGGAACTTGGAGAATTATGACCAAAGCGTGATTTATGAGAATAGCTTAACCGACTATAACTGCGTAAACTGCCACACGTTTTCCTCCGGGAACCCGGATAAAATGATTTTCCATATGCGAGGCAAACACGCCGGTTCCGTACTGATTGATGGAAAGAAAATCACCAAGCTAAATACCAAGACTCCCGAGACCGTCTCAAACTTTGTCTACATGTATTGGCATCCGAATGGTAACTATCTGGCGGCCACCGTATGCGATACCTACCAAAACTTCTTCATCAATAATCCCAATACGCTGGAAGTATTGGATCATAACTCCGATATCGTGATCTATGACGTGAAGAAGAACGAGGTATTCTCTTGCGAAGCGTTAAATTCCAAAGACGCATGGCAAATATTCCCTGCGTTCTCTCCCGACGGGAAGAGCCTCTATTTCAGTTCGACCGCCGCCGTAGATTCTATTTCTAAGAATTTCAGACAAATGACCTACAGCCTATGCCGTGTCGACTTTGACCCGGAAACCCGCACCCTAGGCCAGCAAGTAGATACTTTATACAATGGCCGGGCCAATCACAAAAGCGTATCCTTCCCTAGAATCTCACCGGATGGTAAATATCTGGCTTTTACCCTACAGGAATATGGCGGTTTCGGGGTTTGGCATAAAGACGCTGAATTATATATGATCCGCCTATCCGACGGAAAGACGTACCCGCTGAGCGAGGCGAACAGCGCCGAAGGAGAAAGCTACCATTCATGGAGCCACAACAATCGTTGGCTGGTATTTAGCAGTCGCAGGTTGGATGGATTATACACACGCCCGTTCTTTACCTATATCGATGATAAAGGTACGGCCCATAAACCATTCCTCCTGCCGCAAAAAAATCCCGTAAAATATTATAAAGACCTGTTGTGGACTTACAACCTCCCGGAGTTTATACAAGAAAAGGCCCAAGTAGATACGCATGCCGTGATGGAAACCATGAGAAATACAAAAGGAATCCAAGTAAAATAAGAACAATAGCTAGGGTGGGCGAAAGGAGATAAGGATGTCTGTTTGGTTAAATCTACCCACCCTTAGCTATTGATCTGTTTGCTCACTCTTTTATCTTCACCGAGAATAGAAATAGAGCGTTTCAAATCAACGCCCATATTTCCATTTGTTGTATTCATAAAATAAGTACAAACTTTCGGCAATCAGATTTCACTCTTTAGTGAAACAAACATATGTAATCTGCGTTTATAGATTATCAAATGTCTCTTTAAAAACTTGAGACAAAAATAAACTATTTTGATAGAAAAATAGGTCTGTAAATATTCACATTTTATTCACAACACACACCAAAACGTTCATTTATCCTAGGAAGCATCACAATTTAACATTTAACTGCTCCATCATCACTCCGGTCTTCTCCCTTGCCTCCGTCACATCCAAACCACGAGCCAGCAAGACGGCCATACGGCGATGTCCATGAACTTCCGGTTTTCCAAAGAAACGCATCTGCGTATCGGGTTGTTCCAAAACCTTATCCAGATTCCCCAAAGACAACCGGTCACTGTCCCCTTCCACTACAACGGCACGGGAAGCTCCCGCTCCATGAAACACGATATTAGGGATCGGCAAGCCAAGCACTGCACGGGCGTGCAAAGCGAATTGAGACAAATCCTGTGTAATCATCGTCACCATTCCGGTATCGTGCGGACGGGGGGAAACCTCGCTGAATATGACATCATCTCCTTTAATGAATAATTCCACGCCGAAAATACCACGTCCGCCTAAAGCCTCGGTGATCTTACCGGCGATCTCACGGGCTTTCGCTTTAGCGGCAAGGCTCATGGCTTGCGGTTGCCAAGACTCCCGGTAATCACCGTCCACCTGAACATGTCCTACGGGTTCCAAGAAAGACGTTCCTCCGATATGCCGAACCGTCAGCTGGGTAATCTCATAGTCGAAATCCACGAAACCTTCCACGATCACCTTACCCGCTCCAGCACGTCCTCCTTCTTGGGCGTACTGCCAAGCACGATCGATATCCTTTTCCTCACGAACCACGCTCTGTCCGTGTCCGCTTGAGCTCATGATCGGCTTCACCACGCAAGGCATACCGATTACCTTCACCGCTTCTTTAAATTCCTCCTCGGTCTCGGCGAAACGATACGGCGAGGTAGGCAAGCCCAGCTCCT
>OGOK01001874.1_pt1 | contig 13317 bp, 5 predicted proteins | sample 1552661 | NCBI WGS metagenome assembly OGOK01 (sample SAMEA2580172, study PRJEB22360) | human gut metagenome | biome: human gut; feature: human-associated habitat; material: faeces | place: Denmark | collected 2008/2010
AAAACCTTAACTATGAAAAAATTTACGTTTTTCGAATGCAAATATAACGGTGGGATTCGAACTATGCAAGCGTTTGCGTAATTATTTTTAAGAATCTTGCTTATTTAAATTCTATTAACATATAGTATGGTAAATCAAGAAAACGGTGTGGACTTAAAATCCGCTACCCAAAGCGATGAACGAAAGTTGTTTATCGAGACCTACGGCTGTCAGATGAATGTGGCGGACAGCGAAGTTGTAGCTTCTATCATGAAGATGGATGGCTATAGTATGACGGAGAATATCGAGGAGGCGGATGCCATCTTCGTGAATACTTGCTCCGTACGCGACAACGCCGAACAGAAAATCTATGGGCGGCTACAGTATTTCCAGTCTTTAAAACGGAAAAAGAAGTCATTAATTGTCGGTGTATTGGGATGTATGGCCGAACGAGTGAAGGAAGACCTGATCCATGTGCATCATGCCGACTTGGTGGTAGGACCGGATTCTTATCTGGACTTGCCGAACTTGGTGGGAGCGGTAGAGCACGGAGAGAAAGCGATCAACGTGGAGCTTTCTACCCAAGAGACCTATAAGGATGTTATTCCTTTGAAGTTACCGGGCGTACATATCTCCGGTTTCGTGTCTATTATGCGCGGTTGTAATAATTTTTGTACGTATTGCATCGTACCTTATACAAGAGGACGCGAGCGTAGCCGGGATATCGAGAGTATCTTGAATGAGATACGGGATATGCACGAGAAAGGCTTTAAGGAAGTTACGTTGTTGGGACAAAATGTAAACTCCTATTCTTTCGAGAAAGAAGGTGAGACCATAACCTTCCCGATCTTGTTGGATCGTGTGGCGAAAGAGGTTCCCGATATGCGAATTCGTTTTACGACCTCCCATCCGAAGGACATGAGCGATGATACCTTACGTGTGATTGCCGCGAACGACAATATCTGTAAGTTTATCCATCTGCCTGCCCAATCCGGCAGCAGTCGCATCTTGAAGGTCATGAATCGTAAATATACTCGTGAATGGTATCTGGACCGTATAGCGGCGATCCGTCGTATCGTACCGGATTGCGCTATCTCGACTGATTTATTCTGCGGTTTCCATTCCGAGACCGAGGAGGATTATCAAGAGACTTTATCCTTGATGCGTGAAGTGGGATATGATAGTGCTTTCTTATTTAAATATTCTGAGCGTCCGGGTACATATGCCGCTAGCCATTTGGAGGATAATGTACCGGAAGAAGAGAAGGTACGCCGTTTGCAAGGTATGATCGATTTGCAAAATAAGTTGTCCGAGGAAAGTAACTTGCGGGATATAGGCAAGACTTTCGAGGTTCTGATAGAAGGATTCTCGAAACGTTCCCGTGAGCAATTGTTCGGACGAACCAGCCAAAACAAGGTGGTTATCTTTGACAAGAAGAACTATCATGTAGGTCAATTCATAAAAGTCAAGATCCATAAGGCTTCCTCGGCTACCCTGTTCGGGGAACCTGTGGAGGAATAAGAAAAAGAAAACGCCAATACGTTCCATTTCGAGCGATATTGGCGTTTCTCTTATTTAAAAATCTTATTCACAATGTAACATTCTCTATTGTGATTTGCTTCTGACAAGAATAATCACTAAATTTGTGTTATTCTAAAACAGGAAGTTATGTCAAGAGATGTGGTAAAACAAGAACTATTGGCGAAACTGAAGCAAGAACACTGCTTCTGGTCGTACAACGAAAACTCTATCAAGGATATTCCAGATGATATGCTGATAGAGAAAACTTTGTTGCATCTTGACTTGGAAGAAATAAACCAACTGTTTCTAATTTATCCTTTCAAGAAAATCAAGCAGGTGTGGCTGGATTATCTTGTTCCCCAAGCGGAATATCTCTACACGTTGAATCGTTTCTTCGCATGGTATTATTTCAAGGCAAAGAAGCCAGATGCTTATATAAAGTCTATGGCTACTCGCCACCTTAATAAAATGTTTGCATGAAAGGTTTAGCTCCACACACGCTGCAAGTTTTTGAAGCTGTTTCTAAGTTGGACTGCATCAAATCCTATCTCTTGGTAGGTGGCACTGCCTTGTCATTGCAAATGGGAACTCGGCAAAGTGAAGACTTGGACTTTATGAAATGGCGTACCTCTAAAACAGAGAAAATGGAAGTGGCATGGTATCAGATAGAGAAAGAGCTCGCTGCAATAGGTGACACTCAGCATAAGAACATTTTAGATATAGACCATGTGGAATATTTAGTGTCTGGAGTAAAGTTCTCGTTTTATGCCTGCCCCAAATATTCTCCTGTCAGTATGCCTGTGGAATATCTGAATAATCTCAGATTGGCAGATGTAAAGTCTATTGGAGCTATGAAGATGGAGGTGCTGCTGCGCAGGAGTAATTTTCGCGATTATTATGATATTTATTCCATCTTAAAGTCTGGTGTACCTATCAATGATTTGGTATCTTTAGCCCTCACTTACTCTGGACATAAATTGAAATCCAAAAACCTGTTGGCTATGCTCACCAACGGCTCTCGTTTTACAAGAGACTCCCATTTTGAACAACTTGCACCGACTTATGCTGTAACTGCTCAAGAAATAGAAGATTATATAAAGTCTTGTTTATTATAAACTGCTGCAACATTCTTGCGAATGGGGTTATATATAGAAATGAAAAAAACTAAATCATCTACCATATCTGCCATTATCTATATAAGTATCTAATTATAAGAAATTTGTTGAATGGTGGTAGATAATAAACATCTACCACTATCAGCTTGTATCTACCACTATTTACTGCTTTTCAACCACTAAATGCAGCCGTTCACTATTCGCTAACCACATTACTCGTTCTGTGACGGTATGCCAACAGGCTGTCTGCTTGGTTATTTGTATACTTTGTGTATTGATTTAAAATATTGAATAATAGGTATTTATAGTTTTTTAGGCATAAAACAAAAGTTATCATAGCGGAAAACTTTTGTTTTGTGCTTACGAAACTTTTGTTTTCCCTAGAAGAAACTATTTGTTCCCCTAAGGGAAACTCTTATTAACCCTATCGCTTTGCTCATGTCTTTCAAAAATAACACGTATTCTCATCCAATGCAAAGAAAAAGTATCAATGTTAAGTATAAGTGGTAGATGTTGAATGATAATTGTAGATGTCAGGCTATCTACAACCTATAGGTAATGCTTTGATTTATAAAGCATACATGGCGTAGTGGTAGATATTGCAGATGTTTTCATAAAATCAATATTGTAGAATTCCTTTTATCTCCATTATGTATAGTTGCAGTCTGATATTTGGTTAGTCATGCTATTCCACATGCTTTAAGAAGAGAATCTTATGGCTTATGATGATATGAAGTTTTTAGAGTAGAAAAAATTTTTACGTAAAAATCTTTGATCTATAAGTATTCTGTAATAGATAAAAACGCCTAGTCTAAACGATCGTTTATTCTAGGCGTTAAAGATAGGCTATATTTTTGAATAAAACAAAATCCAGAGAAACTTTTAAAAATTGATTATCAACGCATAAATGTAAATATGGACGCTTATGCGTTGAATTCAATAAAACGCCAGAATAAAATGATCGTTTAGACTAGTCGTTTTATAACCGATGATTTTGCATAACTGCTTGTAAATGATGATTATGAGAAGACTGATATGCAGAAAACTACAGAGTTTATGAATATAGGGTGAATGTTTTAAATAATTGAATATTACTAACTTATAAAAATTAATCGTATGAAAAGAAGACTACTTTTCTTGTTCGCCGTGTTTATGGTGGCAACGAGTGTGGGGTGGGGACAGACGGATTTGTATGTCAGCACTTCGGGTTCTGATGATAACGGAGGTGGTGTGGAAGCTCCTTTGGCTACAATTGCGAGAGCGATTGAAAAAGCCGCAGATGGGGCTACCATTCGTGTAGCAGAGGGAACTTTTCCTGTTTCATCTACAATCTCTAAAGCGTTAACTATTGTTGGAGAAGGAAATGATAAATCAGTTCTCAAAGGGTATCTCATTATTTCAGCGGGTACGCAAAAGAACGTTTCTTTCCAAAATGTTCAGTTGACGAATGAGGCAAAAGTTTATAGTAGCCCCACGAAACCTGTACCTCTGATTTTAATGAAGGATCAAAGTGCGGTTTTATCGTTAAGAGGATGTGCTTTGATTAATAACGCAAAAGGATGGTACGTTGGTTATGGTGAAGGTGTATATAAAAAGATGGGTATCTCTATCCAATCTGATTCCACGGCTCTGGGTGGAGAGATTCATTTGATTAATTCTTCGATTATGATGGCAGCGGATAATCAAAGTGGTATTTCCTGCAATGGTGCGGTAAGCCAATTGACGATTGATCATTCCTTGATTACAGTTAATGAATATCCACGATCAGGCATATTTGGTATTGATGTGCATTGTGACGGTATGAACGTAGATATAAGTAAATCGACGATAGAATTAGGTAAATTTTATTATCCAATATATATCTTAGGCCCGAATCAGACTATAAATATAAAAGATGAATCACTTATTAAAGGTTGGTGTGCTATTTATGCTAATGCGGTATGTGATAACTCTGTGGTTAATGTCTCTTCTTCGAAGTTAGTAGGTTATAGTGAGATGACAGGCGCTAGTAATGGTTTCTCTACATTGCCTATACAAGCGACGATGAATGTGCGATATGTGATTACGGATTCGGAAATACAGACTTCCGTTAAAGATCAAACTATATCTCCGATGACTCCCATAAGTTTTGCGGAGAATACATATATTGAAGATTCTCATGCAAATAATTGCTATGTAGAATTGAGAGGTAATACTATAGTTAGCTTGATGCGCCAAGATAATAATCCGGCTTTCATTTCTGATGATTCTAATTACTTAAATAGAGTATTGGCTGATCAATCAGTAAATTTTAGGACGGTAGATGCATCGGGTAATGAAATCTGTGAAGCCATTGTAATTCGTTCGGCGCAAGGTGATACGGTTCGTATGGCATTGGATACGACGGCATTTAAGAGTTGCTTGACCTCGGCTTTTGAGAATGATAATATTATTCTACCAATAGGTACTTATACTTTACCTCAGACATTGACATTGGATAGATCTCAAGGACTTATAGGTGCGGGTAAAGATAAAACAATTGTAAATGGACATATTTTCGTTAATTCACCATCCGCCGGTTCAGTTACATTGACCGCAAGCGACATGACCTTAAAAGGAACTGATAATTCCTCTGCGCATGGGCTTATTGGTATGATTGGAACGGGCAAGGATATCGTGAAGTTAACCAATTGTAAGTTAGATGGTGGTTCGGTTACCGCTCAAACCGCCGCCGTAGGTGTCCGTATGGAATCTGTGGGAGCGGATTTAAGCTTGACGAATACGGATATCGATGTCAATTATTATGGAATAGGCTTACGGAATAAAGAGCAAGTCTTAGATATTACGGGAGGAACCTTTACCGCATGGGGCGCGATCATGACATCAGCCGGAGGCCTGAATCCAAGTGATGGCACATTAGCTAATACGAATACCCGGATAACGGCGAAAGACGCGACATTCATCAGTAGGACTCTTCTGAATGGGATAAGCAATAGTTATGGAGCTGTTATTTTTCAAGAAAAGTACAATGGAGTTACAGCTGATTTCACGAATTGCGAGTTGCGAGCGGTAGATGGATTAGATCCTTTGATAAATGCTACCCAAGCTACGGCTACGGATATACGTTCGTATGGAAATACGATCACATTTACAGGTTGTACGTTGTCTTCTTTGGAAGGAACGAATAATCTCCCGGATGGAAGTAACGGATATTTACATGCCGGAGTTATTCGGCTAGGTTGGAGTGGAACGGATGATAAGTCAGAATTTGCGGATAATACGATAACGATCAACAATTCTACATTGAATGGCAAGGAGGGAGAGAACTGGGTCTATTCACATCGCAAAAAGGAGGCGAAAAAATACGACAAGCTGACGATCAATGGAACTGTTTATGATCCGGCCTCGGGTCTTATTTGTTATGGAGAGCCAGATATTCAGAATAAGATTGATAATGCGGTAGCGGGAGAGACGATTTCTGTTCCGGCGGGAGAACATGCGGGTTTCAATGTCACTACCGCTGATGTCCGGATAAAGGGAGTTTATGGAAAAACGATTATTAAAGGGCCGGAGAAGTATACGGGTCATTCCATCGCTTGTATCTCTGCGGATAAGGTGACTTTGATGAATCTTTCTTTCAAGAGTTCAACGCCAAGATCGAATCTTCTAACAGCTTTGTTTGTCGGTGGTGGTACGGTTGAGGTTGATAGTTGTATCTTTGAGGATAAACAGTTTGAGCGGGGGTTATATTCAGAACCGGGTAGTACTCTTAAAGATGCGACCTTGTTGGTTCATAACAGTACTTTTAATGTATATGATAAGAATTTGTTGATCTCAGCGGGACGACTTAACGCTACGGTCAAGAATAATGTTTTTACGGATAGTGATATTTCGGTAGCGAAGAATGACGGCTCGAATGTCGTTGAATCAAATGAGTTCCATAATTGTGTCGTGAAAGTTGAGGATGGTGTAACATTCCAATATAATAAGATGTACCCGGGCGACCAGGCATATGTATATTCCATTCGTCCCAATAATTTAGAGGGAACGGTTGTTGCCCCGAATAATTATTGGGGAAGTGATAATCCGGATTTTTCTGCCTTGATTGATAAAAGCAGGGCACCGAACGGATCTGTAGATTATTTCCCATATTATTCGGATGTCGCTTTGGGTACCTTAATCTATAAGATGGTAACGATTTCGGAAGATACGGTCTGGGCCACTCCGCATCCAAATCAAAAGGTCACCGTCTTGGATGGCGCAACTTTGACGTTGTCTGTTCCAATGTCTTTAGATACCGTTACCATGAGAGAAGGTGCGCAAATAAAGTCAAATCTTGCGGATCAAACAGGAAGCGTGACCACTAAGTCTCTTCGTTTCTCTCCGGATCTCTCCGGTACTGAGTGGAAGGCGTTAGGAATGCCATTAGCCTCTACCGTGATCAAGAACTCTACGGAGGAGGAGATCTCGGCTCCAAGTGCTCAAAATGTTGATAATGGTATCTGGTTCGCTAGGCTGAAGGATAATAAGACTCCGGAGTTCGTGGTGGATGAGAGTGCTTTTGGCATGGCTGGGCTTTTGGCGGCTAATGGCGGGACCTATACGATCTCTTCCGAAGGAGCTTTTGAATTCAAGACCTTGGAAGACCCTGCCGCTCCAACTGAAACAGGTACTTTCTTGATGTGCTCGAATCCGAATACATTTACGATTACCTTGAAACAATCTGCTTATATATTGACAGCGGATGGAACCTCTTTCGAGCAAGAGGCAAACCCGGAGATCAAGCCTTTCCAAAGCTTTGTCTTGACAGACGCCAAGACATTGAGTACGCTTCGCTCTTTACGTATCGGCGATGGCGTGGTTACGGGCAACCAGACGATCGAGCCGGTAGATGGTTATTACGTGACTACCGATCGTGGCGCTATCGTGATCCACACGCCGGAGCCTATGGACGTGGTGATCATCGGAATGAATGGCAAGGTCGCTTATCGTAGCGAGGTTACGGACGGACAGCGGATCATGGTTCCTTCGGGCATCTATGCCGTGAACGGTCAATTAGTAAGGGTTAAATAACGATTAAAACAAAGATAAACATGAAAAAGAGTATATTAGCGATATTCCTTGCTGTCATCGCGATGGCACAGGTACATGCGCAAGATTCAGATTTACGTTCCGCCCCGGATCTTCCGACGTTCAAGGTGACGTTGAATTATAGCTCGGCGAATACGGATCAAGGAACCATAACCAGTACGGTAGCCACAGGTTCCAAGGTGGCATATAATAGTAAACCCGTTTTCACGATCACGGCGAAGCCCGGATATGTCCTGTCGGATATAACGATGAATACGGCTACTATTGGCACGTTGCCGAGCGGTACTTTTCAAAATGATAATACGACCACTTATTCCTATACTTCCACCGCTTTAACCGGTAGTACGGAAATCAAGGCGGTGTTCAAGGCGAAAGAGCAGGTGACGGTCACGATCTCTCCTGAGTATGCCACCTTGGATGAGATAAGAGCGAAGGTGAATTTGCCCAAGGTTACTTTTGACCCGGTTATTACGGGGTATAAAGTACAATACAGGGAGGATGGCTCTGCTGCTTTGATGGATGAGCTACCCGAAAAGGCTGGACTTTATTATGTTGTCGTAACCAAGTCGGAGACTGATACGCAAGCCGCCATAAACAAGGAGATTCTATTCAAAGTACAACCGCCCCATACGCTTTCCTACTCGTTTGAGGAGGCGCAAGGATCTGTAACCGCTTCTATGGATGGCTCCACTATCGCTAGTGATGGTGAGATCGTTTATAATAAGCCAGCCGTATTGAAGATTACCTCCAAGCCCGGTTATGTGTTGAGCAGACTTACCGTAGATAATAATGAGGTGACTTTGCCGAAAGGAACTTTTAATTCTTCTACGAATGAGACTTCCTATGCGGATTATACGACATCGGCATTGACCGCTTCTACGGTTATTGACGTGCGATTTGCCGCGAAGAAAACCGTATCTGTAACAGCCAATCCATTATCTGCCACGAAGGATGAGGTTTTGGCTGGTAAGAATCTTCCGGTTATCACATTTACCCCCAATACGATAGCGGGGCAGAAGGTTCAATATAAGAACGCTTCCGGAGCTTTATCCGATAAACTTCCTGCGGCGGATGGTGTTTACACGATCGTTGCGACCAGTCCCGAGACCGCGGAATATGCCGCCTTGAAGGATGAGAACATGAAGTTCACGGTATCTAAAGCGAATGTATTAAATTATAACGTGGAAACGGTCGGACAAGGTACGGTTACCGCCAAGATGGGCTCTACGGACATGGCAAGCGGTAGCGAGATCATTAACGGGCACCCTGCCGTATTTACAATTATCGCTAACCCCGGATTTCTATTGAATAAGATTGTTGTGAATGGAACCGCGGTATCAGCCTTGCCAAAAGGTGCGCTTAACAAGGATAACACCATCTCTTATACCTATACGACCGCCTCGTTAGCCGCCTCTACGACCTTGTCGGTAGGTTTCGCCGCGAAGAAAACGATTTCCGTGAGTGTAACAGGTTCTTCGGCGACAAAAGACGAGATCGTGGCCGGGAAGAATTTGCCGGTTATTAAGTTTACGCCGGAAATAGCGGGACAAGCGGTTCGATATCGTGCGGCCGATGGTTCGGAGACTTCCACGTTACCGCAGATAGTCGGAGCTTATAAGATCGTCTTATTTAGTCCGGAGACCATGGAGTATGCCGCGTTAGAGGATTCCTCTAAAACGTTTACGATCCGTAATGCCAATACCTTAGCTTACGCTGTCGATGGTGGACAGGGTACGGTTACCGCCAAGATGAACAACAAGGACATCATGAGCGGTGGTGAGATCGCTTACGGTAAGCCCGTCATTTTCTCGATCGTATCAAATGCCAACTATAGGCTAGGGGCTATTAAGCAAGCCTCTTCGGACGTGGATATCTCGAAGATCAAGGGAACGTATGCTAATGGAAATACCTCTTACACGTACACGACTCCTAATCTGATGAGTGGCGATAGCTATACTTTTGCGTTCGTCTCCAAGGATACGGTGAGGTTCGTGGCTAACAACCTTGTCCAGACGGTCGGCTCCATCAAGCCGGTCACGGTAACAAGCGCTGTCGGGGATATCAAGATCGAATATCAATTGAGCGGTACGGCTTGGGTTACGACATTGCCTTCCACGCTGGCTGTGGGTTCTTATAAGGCCCGTTTGAGCCGTGCGGAGGACTTGACATACCGTAGCCTCTCTGATACGGTTACGTTAGTGGTGGAGAGCAAGAAAGAGGTGGAGAGTTTGGTGTTACCTACTCCGGGTCGTATTGAGGAAGGACAGGCTTTATCGGCGTGTACCTTGATCGATGGTACTTCTTCCGGATCATTTATCTGGAAAGCTCCGAACGAGATCGCTTCTCCGGATAAGAAAAAGTACGACTTGATATTCGAGCCGAATGATCCTGTTCTCTATGCGGCTAAAGATACGTTTATAACCTTGAACGTAATTCCTGTTTATTCTATGAATGTTACCGCTGGTAATTTCGGTACTGTCATCTTGGAGGGGCGTACCGCAAATGATAAATACGCGAGAGGCTCGGTTTTGAAAGCGACAGCCGTCGCGGATAAGAATTACCGGTTTGCCGGTTGGAGTGATGGGAATACATCGGCTACACGGGAGTTGCAAGCGAATGCGAACTTGGATATCGTAGCCCGTTTTGATCCAGTCCTTTATGGCGTGACGTTTACGGATCCGATGAATGGTTCCTTGAAGGTCTTCGCGAATGGCGTGGAGGTAAAGAATGGTGCTGAGTTTTTGCAGGGAACCTTATTGACTATCACGGCGACTCCGGATGCGGGCTATATGGTTCAGTCCGTGAAAGTGAACGGGGCTTTGGTGAATAACGGTTCTTATACTTTGACACAAGCCGCTGATATATCGGCTGATTTCCTGCAAAAAGAACCGGATAAACATTTGGTCAAGGTTGGGGAGTTGAAGAATGGTAGCGTTAATCTGATCGAGGTGGATACGAAGGCGCCTGTTACTCCCGGTGAGGCTATCTCTGAAGGTGTGAAAGTGAAGGTGATAGGAAATGCGGATTATGGCTATGAGCTGGCATCCGTGAAAGTGGAAGGCGCGAATTATAATGAGGCTGATGGCTCATTTATGGTTGGGACCGGAGATGTTACGGTGAGCGCAAGTTTCCAATTGGTGAAATATCAAATAACCTCGGCGTTGAATATCCCCAATGCGGGTAAAGTCGTATTGAAAGATAAGGCCGGTAAAGAGGTGGCTTCCGGTTCTAAGGTTCCTTATATGACTCAATTGACCGCTTCTGTTGAGACGGAAACGGGATATCGTTTTATGAATATGATGGTGAACTCTTCCGAGATCAAGGATGGAGATGTGTTCACCGTTTCCGGCCCTATGGTTGTTACCGCTAATTATGTGGAGAAGAAAGATTTGGCCTCGCTGATTGATAAGACGACGCAAACGGTAGTCTATAATAAGCAATACCGGAATTTCGAGGCTAAGATTACGGGCTATTCCGGTTTGGACTTTAAGGTCGCATATTCCCGGAGTGGGGTAGAAATGACAGAGAATCCTAAATCGGCCGGAACTTATAAAGTTCGGATTACCCGTGGCGAGGATGATTTATTTAAAGCCGTGGATGTAACTGCCGAGCTGATTATCAAGAAGGCTGGTATGGCATTGCTGGAAGTACCGACTATAGGAGGGGATAATTATGAAAAGGTTGATGCTAAACTTACTCAAGACTTCGAGGATGTGGAATGGAATCCTTCTACACAAAAATCGGCGCTTCGTGCGAATGTGACCGGAATCCCGACAAAGGATCAGGTAAATATTCTGCGCTTTACCCCACTTGACAAGAGTAATTATGAATCGGTAGATTATTCAATGCCGGTTGGTGAAGTAAAAACGTTTTCTTTAAGTACCTCAAATACGGAGGTTACGAATGGAGGCTTGGTTATTAGCGATTATTCGGAAGTTCCGGAGAATACGGTTTTAAAGTTGCGAGCGGTAGCTCCTAGCGAGAATCAGCGTTTTGATTCTTGGAGTGATAATGTCTCAAGCGCCGATAGAAAGAAACCAGAGATAACGGTTACTTTGGCGGCTGATGCGACATACACCCCGAATTTTGTGGATAAACCTAAAATAACGGCGAATCCTTCAGATTTGGAGTTTGTTTATAATGGTTCCGTAAGGCTCGTGGAATTGAAAGACATTTTGAGCGGTAGTTATCCGACAGATGTAAATATTAAATATTCAAATACGGATGGATCGGTTGCTACCCCATTGAACGCAGGTACTTATCTTGTGACTGTAACACGTACCGGGGATGAGAACTGGCGATCTTTCGAGGCAACCAAGAAATTAGTGATAAAGAACGTAGTGGCTCCTACCGCATCTACGATCACGGAAGGTCAGTCCTTGTCGGAATCCCTATTATCCGGTGGTGTTGCGAAAGGTGCCGATGGGACTACCATATCCGGTAAATTTGAATGGGCTGATGCGTCAGCTATATTGAAACCCGGCAATAGCCAGAAAAAGGAAGTGATCTTCACGTCGTATGATCCGAATTATGAGGATGCGACTACGGAAGCGGAGGTTACGGTGAAAAGTTCGGATGCGTTAGTTGTCACGTTCGCTCAACCGGAAAATGGTTCTTTGAAAGTCTATATGTTGAAGGGTGAGGGCGAGAAGACCGAGATAACGAGTGGAACCGCTGTGGCGAAAGCGACTAAGCTAACCATTGAGGCGGAAGCCAATCCGGATTATGAATTGGCCGTTATTCAAATAGGCGAAGAGAAGTATACGACTTCGCCTGTAGAGATTGAAGTCGATAAGTCCTTGGCTATTATGGCAGAGTTCAAGCCGGTTTCTACACCTCCGGGAACAGATGTGGCTGTTACGGGAGTTTCCTTGAATATCACGTCCAAGGCATTGGCCGTAGGTGAATCTTTTGCCTTGCAAGCGAAAGTTACCCCTAATAACGCCACGATGAAAACCGTCTCTTGGAGCAGCAGCGACGAGACGGTGGCTACTGTTGACGCAGATGGTGTCGTTACCGCGCTGAAAATCGGTACCTGCAAGATTACTGTGGCTACCGATGATGGAAACAAGACGGCGTCTTGTGTGGTAACTGTCTCCGGTACGGTAGGTATCGAGCAAATCATCAACGATCATCAAATCTATTGCGAGCGAGGTGCGATAACCGTTCATCCGGCCCGTCCAATCTCGATCCGTATCATAGCGGTGACTGGAGTTAGCCTGTATGGCGACTCAATTATCGGAACTACCCGTATCCCGGTATCGACAGGAATCTATCTGATAGAGATCAACGAGAATGGTAAGCGTATAACAGTGAAAGTGAACGTTCGCTAACAACCTTATTTTAAGAAACTAACCCTTGAGTCTTTAATGTTGGGGAAGGCCGCTAGGAATACTCAGTTCCGGCGGTCTTCTTTTTTATCCTATAAGCTTTACTTTATCTGTTTTTGTTCTGATATAATTAAATAAAACGTTATCTTTGTATCATAGAAAATTAAAACAGAAAGCCTTATGGAAAAAAATGAAGAAAAGAAAAAGGAAGAAAATGCCAAAACTAAAACAACTGTGGCGAAGACTGGAAAAAGAAAGGTAAGTAAGACATGGGAAGCTATGCAGCGGTTAAAGGGAAGTCT
>OGOK01001876.1_pt1 | contig 13290 bp, 10 predicted proteins | sample 1552661 | NCBI WGS metagenome assembly OGOK01 (sample SAMEA2580172, study PRJEB22360) | human gut metagenome | biome: human gut; feature: human-associated habitat; material: faeces | place: Denmark | collected 2008/2010
ATCACGCAGCAGGCGAACAACAGCGCCGCCCCCGTCCGCGTAACCCTGCCGCTGCGCAGTAATCTTTTGATGCCGGGCTATGCCCGGCAACTGAGCCTGATGGCAAACGCAAAACTGCCTGATGCGCTACGCTTATCAGGCCTACATGAACTCTGCAATATATTGAATTTGCATGCTTTTGTAGGCCGGATAAGGCGTTTGCGCCGCATCCGGCATTTCACAACAAGCACTTGTCAGCAATTTGAGAACGCGGCAAAAAGATTTCTCTGTTTTATCGCCCATAAGTCACCCGAGATGTTACTTCTCTATAGCCAATTGTTCACGCAACTCCATTAAAAGGTAGCCCAGTCGATTCTTGCCCTTACCATTACCACCGTCTCCCCAGTAAGCATCATTTTCCGTATGCTCAACCAGTTTTGCGGACGCGGTTGCCAGCAAGAGCGCACGCAGTTCTGCATGTTGTTCGAATTTAGCGCGAAGCGCTTTTCGCATCACCTGTTCTTTGACCGACTCCCAGTTTTTACGAAGTGGCTTGGAACGATCACGCCCCATGCGAGCGGCGACCATAGGGGAAGAAACCCGACGGATCTCTTCGCGGTATTTTTCATCAAGGAATTTTTGTGCCTGGAAATAGTGTTCTGAGGTGGGCCAGGTTTTCCCGTCAACCTTAATGGGCCAGGCGGCAAAGTTAGAAAAATCACCGTAGTCATCGCCGGTGCTGTAGAAATTTATGGTGGTGTCTTGCATGACGTGTTGGATCCTTTGTGCTCGAACGGGCATTAAACCGCATTATGTTGGTGGTTATTGCGAGTCGCTTTCCAGAAACAGAAAAACCATTACCCCTGAAAACCGAAAAATGCCACAATATTGGCTGTTTATACAGTATTTCAGGTTTTCTCATGGCATTAACCGCCGCGCTTAAAGCGCAAATTGCCGCCTGGTATAAGGCGCTTCAGGAACAGATCCCCGACTTTATTCCCCGTGCGCCGCAGCGGCAGATGATTGCGGACGTCGCCAAAACGCTGGCCGGAGAAGAAGGGCGGCATCTGGCGATTGAAGCTCCCACCGGCGTTGGGAAAACGCTCTCCTATTTGATCCCCGGCATCGCCATTGCCCGCGAAGAGCAAAAAACGCTGGTGGTGAGTACCGCCAACGTGGCGTTGCAGGATCAGATTTACAGCAAAGATTTACCGCTGCTGAAAAAGATCATTCCCGATCTTAAATTCACTGCCGCTTTTGGGCGTGGGCGCTACGTTTGCCCGCGTAATCTGACGGCGCTTGCCAGTACTGAACCCACGCAACAGGATCTGCTGGCGTTTCTTGACGACGAACTGACGCCAAATAATCAGGAAGAGCAAAAACGTTGTGCGAAACTTAAGGGCGATCTCGATACTTATAAATGGGATGGTCTGCGCGATCATACGGATATTGCTATAGATGACGATCTCTGGCGTCGTTTAAGTACCGACAAAGCCAGCTGCCTCAACCGCAACTGTTATTACTATCGCGAATGCCCGTTTTTTGTCGCTCGTCGGGAGATTCAGGAAGCGGAAGTGGTGGTGGCAAACCATGCGCTGGTGATGGCGGCGATGGAAAGCGAAGCCGTATTGCCTGACCCGAAAAATTTACTGCTGGTGCTGGACGAAGGTCATCACCTGCCGGATGTGGCGCGGGATGCGCTGGAGATGAGCGCCGAAATCACCGCGCCCTGGTATCGGCTGCAACTGGACTTGTTCACGAAACTGGTCGCTACCTGTATGGAGCAGTTTCGCCCGAAGACCATCCCACCGCTGGCGATCCCCGAGCGTTTGAATGCGCATTGTGAAGAGTTGTATGAGCTTATCGCCTCGTTAAACAACATTCTCAATCTCTACATGCCTGCCGGGCAGGAGGCAGAACACCGTTTTGCGATGGGCGTACTACCTGATGAAGTGCTGGAGATCTGCCAGCGGCTGGCAAAACTCACCGAGATGCTGCGTGGTCTGGCGGAGTTATTTCTTAACGATTTAAGTGAGAAAACCGGCAGCCATGACATTGTACGTCTGCATCGGTTGATTTTGCAGATGAACCGCGCGCTGGGGATGTTCGAGGCGCAAAGCAAACTCTGGCGGCTGGCGTCTCTGGCGCAATCTTCCGGTGCGCCGGTGACCAAATGGGCGACGCGGGAAGAGCGCGAAGGGCAGCTACATCTCTGGTTTCACTGTGTGGGTATTCGTGTCAGCGATCAGCTGGAAAGGCTGCTGTGGCGCAGTATTCCGCACATTATTATCACTTCCGCGACCTTACGTTCGCTGAACAGTTTTTCGCGTTTGCAGGAGATGAGCGGGCTGAAAGAGAAAGCGGGCGACCGTTTTGTGGCGCTGGATTCCCCCTTTAACCACTGCGAACAGGGCAAAATTGTTATTCCCCGGATGCGCGTTGAGCCTTCCATCGACAACGAAGAGCAGCACATTGCTGAAATGGCAGCCTTTTTCCGTGAGCAGGTGGAGAGCAAAAAACATCTCGGTATGTTGGTACTGTTTGCCAGCGGACGGGCGATGCAGCGGTTTCTCGACTATGTGACGGATTTACGCCTGATGTTGCTGGTGCAGGGCGATCAGCCGCGTTATCGCTTAGTTGAACTGCACCGCAAACGCGTTGCCAACGGTGAGCGTAGTGTGCTGGTGGGCTTACAGTCCTTTGCCGAAGGACTTGATTTGAAAGGTGATCTGCTCAGCCAGGTGCATATCCACAAAATCGCTTTTCCGCCCATCGACAGCCCGGTGGTGATCACCGAAGGGGAATGGCTGAAAAGCCTCAACCGCTATCCGTTTGAGGTGCAAAGCCTGCCGAGTGCCTCGTTTAACCTGATTCAGCAGGTTGGGCGACTGATTCGAAGCCACGGTTGCTGGGGCGAAGTGGTGATTTACGATAAACGCTTGCTCACCAAAAACTACGGCAAGCGGCTACTGGATGCATTACCGGTATTTCCGATAGAGCAACCGGAAGTCCCTGAAGGTATAGTTAAAAAGAAAGAAAAAACGAAATCCCCACGCCGTCGGCGGCGTTAATGATGTGAGTCAGGTAAGGAGTCGTAAATGGACTATCGCAAAATCATTAAAGAGATCGGGCGCGGGAAAAACCACGCGCGCGATTTAGACCGGGATACTGCGCGCGGCCTGTATGCCCATATGCTCAATGGTGAAGTCCCTGACCTTGAGTTGGGCGGCGTATTGATTGCGCTGCGTATCAAAGGGGAAGGGGAAGCAGAGATGCTCGGCTTTTACGAAGCCATGCAAAATCACACCATCAAGCTGACGCCGCCTGCAGACAAGCCGATGCCGATTGTCATCCCCAGTTACAACGGCGCGCGTAAACAGGCCAACCTGACGCCGTTGTTGGCGATTCTCCTGCACAAACTCGGTTTTCCTGTGGTGGTTCACGGGGTTAGCGAAGATCCAACCCGCGTGCTGACAGAAACCATTTTCGAACTGATGGGTATTACGCCAACGTTGCACGGCGGGCAGGCGCAGGCGAAGCTCGACGAACATCAACCGGGGTTTATGCCTGTCCGCGCGGTTTGCCCGCCGCTGGAAAAACAACTGGCGATGCGCTGGCGGATGGGCGTGCGTAACAGTGCACATACCCTGGCGAAACTGGCGACGCCATTTGCCGAAGGTGAGGCACTGCGTCTTTCCAGCGTTTCGCATCCGGAATACATTGGACGCGTCGCGAAGTTCTTTAGCGATATCGGCGGGCGGGCGTTACTAATGCATGGTACTGAAGGTGAAGTGTATGCTAATCCGCAACGCTGCCCGCAGATCAATTTGATCGACCATGAAGGGATGCGGGTGCTGTATGAAAAACAGGACCCTGCTGGTAGCGAGTTACTGCCGCAAGCAAAAGATCCGGAAACCACGGCGCAGTGGATTGAGCGTTGCCTGGCTGGCAGCGAACCCATTCCCGAATCGCTGAAAATCCAGATGGCTTGCTGCCTGGTGGCTACGGGGGAAGCGGCAACTATCAGCGATGGCCTGGCGCGCGTTAATCAGGCATTTTAATTTTTATCTCAGCCGGATGAGCCACGTCATCCGGCTTTTACCCCACCGTAATATGAAATTCCTGCATCTTTATTGACCTTCCCGCGCCCGGCGTGCAGCATAAAAAAACAACAAACACATAACATAAACAGGAGTTAACCATGGAAAGTGGTCATCGCTTTGATGCTCAGACGTTGCACAGTTTTATTCAGGCTGTATTTCGTCAGATGGGTAGCGAGGAACAAGAAGCGAAATTAGTTGCCGATCATTTAATAGCGGCAAACCTGGCAGGGCATGATTCACATGGTATTGGCATGATCCCAAGCTATGTGCGTTCCTGGAGTCAGGGGCATCTGCGAATTAACCACCATGCCAAAATCGTTAAAGAGGCGGGGGCGGCGGTCACGCTCGATGGCGATCGCGCATTTGGTCAGGTCGCAGCACACGAAGCGATGGCGCTGGGGATTGAGAAAGCGCATCAGCACGGTATTGCTGCCGTGGCGCTACATAACTCGCATCATATCGGCCGTATCGGTTACTGGGCGGAGCAGTGTGCAGCAGCGGGGTTTGTCTCTATCCACTTTGTTAGCGTGGTCGGTATTCCAATGGTCGCGCCGTTCCACGGTCGCGACAGCCGCTTTGGCACCAATCCGTTCTGTGTGGTTTTCCCTCGTAAAGATAATTTCCCGCTGTTGCTTGATTACGCCACCAGCGCCATCGCATTTGGCAAAACCCGCGTCGCCTGGCATAAAGGCATCCCCGTGCCGCCAGGTTGCCTGATTGACGTTAACGGCGTGCCGACGACCAATCCGGCGGTAATGCAGGAGTCGCCGTTGGGTTCGCTGTTGACCTTTGCCGAACATAAAGGCTACGCCCTTGCAGCAATGTGTGAAATTCTTGGTGGGGCGCTTTCTGGCGGTAAAACGACGCATCAGGAAACGTTGCAAACCAGCCCCGATGCCATTCTTAACTGCATGACCACCATCATCATCAATCCGGAGCTGTTCGGCGCGCCGGATTGTAGCGCGCAGACCGAAGCCTTTGCCGAGTGGGTGAAAGCCTCGCCGCATGATGACGATAAGCCGATTTTGCTACCGGGCGAGTGGGAAGTTAACACGCGTCTCGAACGGCAGGAGCAGGGGATTCCATTGGATGCGGGAAGCTGGCAGGCCATTTGTGATGCGGCGCGGCAGATTGGTATGCCGGAAGAGACGTTGCAGGCTTTCTGTCAGCAGTTAGCCAGCTAAAAAAAAGCCCGTCCAGTGGCGGACGGGCAAACAAGGGTAACATAGGATCAATGAGGGTTAGAGCATATGCGTCTGTCGGCAAACAGACAGGGAAATACTTGTGCTGGACGTAGCGTAAACGCCTGATCCAGCCAACGGTTCGGATTTTGTAGGTCTGATAAGACGCGGTAGCGTCGCATCAGGCATCTGTTGCCGGATGCGGCGTAAACGCCTTATCCGTCCTACGAATTACTTATAAATTACCGCAGTACCACTTAATTTATTGGTGTTGGTGGCAGAAGTGATGCTGTATCCACTAGCACCGGCTGGCGCCGCTTTCTCAGCCAGTTTCGCTTCCAGGGCATCGAGGGTGGATGCGCCATCGGCAGAAACCACGCCGATTTTATTCATGTTCTGTGCCTGGGATGCCGTTACCGGTTCCGCGGCAAACACGCCAAATGACAAAGTTGACAGAGCCATAGCAGCAACAACAGTATTGATAGTTTTCATAATTAATCTCTCGCAGGTGATTTTTGTATAAGTGACGTTGTTTCGTCGATGTGATGAGTATCACGTTTTTTTACGAGAGATAAAATCGAAGAGAATTGACCGCCTTGTTCAAATAAATTGATTGATATCTAACATACTGATAACCCATTTATTTGTTGAACTTATGGACTTGTTTTATGCAGCGTGGCAGTCACGACAGCGTTAAAGGCACGGAATGCCACGCAAAATACAAATTATACTCGCTATACATCCCGCCAGTTGTAGTTAACGTAACTGGCTGTCTTTCGAACCTCTGCGATTATATCCTGTATAAGCTGGTTTTTGTAAATCTTTCTCCTGCTGACAATGAATGCATAAGCGCACACCAGGAATGGCTTCCCGACGGGCTTGCGGGATGGGGGCTCCGCACTCTTCACATTCATACAGGCTTTCACCACGCGGAATTTCACCCCGAGCGCGGGCAATCGCATCTTCAATTGTACTGTTGATCTGTTCGTTGACGGCGTCATCGTTAGCCCAACCGGATGCCATATCGTCCTCCCCATATCAATACTTGTACAGTTAAGTGTAGCTAATATAGGGACGAACTCGGGCAGTTCAAGCGTCAGATCTCCGACCATTCCCGCAGCAGATTATGATAAAGATTGAGCAGCGACAGGATCTCTTCACTTTCGCCGTAGCGGCTTTTCAGCGACTGAATATTGTTGTCCAGATCGAACAGCATGGCGCGCTTTTTATCATCGCGGATCATCGACTGGATCCACATAAATGATGCCACTCGTACGCCGCGGGTTACGGGCGTCACGCAATGCAGGCTGCTGGAGGGATACAACACCAGATCGCCTGCCGGAAGTTTTACCCGATGTTGCCCGAAGGTGTCATTAACGACCAGTTCGCCGCCGTCGTAGCTTTGTGGATCGCTTAAAAACAGCGTGGCAGAAAGGTCAGTGCGCATCCAGCCGTTTTGTGGGTGACTGCGTACTGCGCCATCCACATGAAAACCATAAGTTTCATTGTTCTGATAGCGATTAAACAGCGGCGTGGAAAGGGTATGCGGCAAGGCAGCGGCAAAGAACAATGCATGTTGGTTAACCGCGTTCAGCACCTCATTTTGCAGTGCGGCGTATAACGCGCTGCGGGTGTCTACCTGTTGATTGTTCTTAACTTGCGCACCTTGTGCGCCGGTGGTGACGCGTCCATCCACCCATTCGGCTTGTTCCAGTTGTTCGCGAAAACGGGCGACGTCCTTTGGCGATAGCACGCCGGGAATGTGGTACATCATACAAGTTCTCCAAAAAGTGGGGCCTGCGCCCCACATCTGAATCAGAAATGCATATTGGCCGTGAGCAAGAAGGTTCTTGGCTCGCCCGGGTGATAACGGTAGCCGCTCTTGTTGATTGAGGCGACGTAATCGGTATCAAACAGGTTGTAGACGTTTAGCTGGAAGTCGAGATTGCGATTAACCCGATACCCCAGTTTAGCGTCGGCGACCCAATAACCTTCGGTAAACGCTGGCGTTCCCACCGCGCCGTCAGAACCTTTATGCATACTGCCGATATAGCGTGCGCCCGCACCAACAGAGATATCATCGGTTGCCTGATACTGGCTCCATAAGGTAAAGGCGTGCTCCGGGGTATACGGCAGCGATGAGGAACCATCCTGGGCAACATCTTTGCCGTTTTTGATGGTTGCTTTTTGCTGGGTATAGCCGCCAATCACCTGCCACGCGGGAGTGATATTCCCGGCCACGGATATCTCATAGCCTTCGACGCGTTTCTTACCGTATTGCGAGTAAGTTCCGTCATCATTTTGCTCAACTTCATTTTCGATATCAGTACGGAACAGCGCGGCGGTGAGCAACAGGCGTTTATCCAGAACCTGCCATTTGGTGCCAATCTCGCTGGTGTTGGCTTTTTGTGGTTTAAAATCGGTGCGGTTGGCACTGTTACCGCTGCCAGACTGCGCAAGGGCGAAGTTGTTGCCGCCCGGAGGCTGCTGGGAAACGGCATAGTTAATATAGACATTGCCGTTTTCCGTCAGGTGATACAGCGCCCCGGCTTTCCAGTTCACCAGATTGCCCGACTTAGCGGTATCGACGGTGGTGACCGGAGAACCTTTTGCCATGCCAGCAGGGCAGGTGATGGCACCGCGTCCGCTGCCGCCGCAGGCGGTGGCACTGTCATATTCAGTATGATAATTATCCAGACGGATCCCGCCGTTCAGCTCAAAATCACGGGTGATTTGCAGCGTATCGAAGGCGTAAATTGCGAAGGTATCCGTCTGACCATTGGCGTTTGCGCCGTTGCGCGTCAGGCCGCCGGGATGAATGCTGCTGTCAGGATGATAAATATTTACCGCAGGTAACGTCACCGGATTAACGCCGTAGTTAGTCTGCGTTTCACGGGTAAATTCCACGCCGGTACTGACATCATGACCGATAGAACCGGTATAGAACGTCGAGGTCAGGTTGGTCTGGTTGGTGAGAATTTTATTACTCACATCTTTAGTATTCGCCGTGCGTGACCAGGTCCAGCTATTCACATCGCTGGTGGGCTGGGTAATATTCGACGCCCCGCCCATAATCGCCGTCATCAGGTAATCCTGCTTCACGCGCGACCAACGGGTAGTATTGCGAATGGTGGTGTTATCGTTGATGTCGTGCTCAAAACGCATAGTAGCGGTGTCGGTGGTCGAATCGTCGTAATCGGAATCCGTGCCGTAAAAGTTATGAGTATCAACTTTTCCGGAATGATTCAGAGCCGCTGTTCCCGCAGATGGGGCAGAATAACCCGGTAAACCGATGGTCGGAATGCCGCCGTCTGGCGTGTTGTGCTGGGTGACATGCAGATAATTAAGATACAAACGATTCGCTGTACCAAGGCCAAAAGCGACAGAAGGGGCGACGCCGTAACGCTCATTTTTGATTTTGTCGCGTCCGGCATCGTGCGTTTTTTCGCCCATCACGTTCAGGCGCACCGCAGTGGTATCACCAATGACCTGATTGACGTCCAGCGTGCCGCGGCGGAACCAGGCGCTGCCAATACTCGCGGAGGCGTCAATGCCCGAATCATTGCGCGGCTGCTTGCTGATCATATTGATCGAGCCCGTCGGTGCGCTGCGCCCGTAGTCGGTGCCGGACGGCCCTTTAATCACTTCGACCTGCTCGGTATTGAAGGTGTCGCGCGAGACGCTGCCGATATCGCGAATGCCATCGATATAAATACTGTTAGAGGTATCGGCACCGCGCATATAAATGGCGTCGCCAGTGGTGGAGTTACCGTTCTCACCCGCAAAAAACGCACCCACGCCGGGGACGTTTTTGAGCGCGTCGGTAAGGTTGGTTGCGCCCTGATCTTTAATCACTTGTTCAGAAATCACCGTCATCGTGCGGGTAGTATCCGCTACCGGACGCGAGAATTTCGGATCGGCAGATTGTTGTGGCGCATAAAGCGAAGGCGTTGATGCTTCGACAACCAGCGTGTCATCCGCGTTTGCTTGCCCTTCGGCGGCGAGTGCCTGAGCCACAGGCGTGATGCCAATACAAAGACCGGCAAAGAACGTGAGCGAATGAAATTGTCTGGCAGGGAAATTGCGATTGTTTTCCATTTTGCAGGTGACTTTTTCTTATATGTTGAAATTTTCACTGCCACGAGAAAGCCTCTCTGCGGATGCGATGCCACTGTTAATCTCGTGATAGCGTTCGTGCAAGTGATAATAATTTTGATAAGCATTATCACTTGGCGCGATTTTCTATCACCCATTGCGCGAAAAAGAAATACATTTATTTACATTGCGTTCATATTTGATGTTTTTTGATTACAAAACAGGCGAAAACTGCATCCAGAGGCGAATGCAGTTACGTTGGTGGGGTTATTTGTAGATGGTTGCAGTACCGAACATCTGGTCATTTCCGCCCGCGGAATTAATGACATAACCTTTCGCGCCTTGCTCGCGCGCTTTTTCTGCCAGTTTATCCTCCAGATCGCTTAGGTTTGATGCGCCAGTTGCCGAAACGGTACCGGCGGGCCGTAGCTGACCGCTGTCCAGGTTACTCATCGGTTGCGCGGCATAAGCCGTGAGAGAGATTCCGCTCAGGACGGTGGCAATCAGTAGTGTGAGGCACTTTTTCATAATGACATCCTCATAAATACAACGGGTAGTGCCTGATAAGTGTAGGTCGCCTGGGCGATGAAAATGACGCAAAAAATTGACAGAGATGCGCTTGTTTTTTGAACGATATATTTTTACAAAACAAGACAAATCAATGACATGCATAATGATGATTTTTATGATGAATTGCCATAAACCATAGCCATGTGAAGGTTTATAGAAATGATAAACGCAGCCAGATATTTACCCTGTCGCGTTATGCGGGTATCTTACGCCGCTGCTTAAAGGAGAATGCTATGTCCGCCCAGAAACCGGGGTTGCATCCGCGCAACCGTCATCACAGCCGCTACGATCTCGCCACGCTTTGTCAGGTCAATCCTGAACTCAGGCAATTCCTCACGCTTACACCCGCCGGGGAGCAAAGCGTAGACTTTGCCAATCCGCTGGCGGTGAAGGCGCTCAATAAGGCGTTGCTGGCCCATTTTTACGCCGTAGCGAACTGGGATATCCCCGACGGTTTTCTCTGCCCACCAGTACCGGGCCGGGCGGATTATATTCATCACCTTGCCGATTTACTGGCAGAAGCAACAGGATCAATTCCAGCGAATGCCAGCATTCTGGATATCGGTGTTGGTGCGAACTGTATTTACCCGCTGATTGGCGTACATGAATATGGCTGGCGTTTTACCGGTAGTGAAACCAGCAGCCAGGCGTTAAGCAGTGCGCAGGCGATCATCAGTGCTAATCCGGGGCTTAACCGCGCCATTCGTCTGCGTCGGCAAAAAGAGAGTGGGGCGATTTTTAACGGCATCATCCATAAAAACGAGCAATACGACGCGACCTTGTGTAACCCGCCATTCCACGATTCCGCCGCTGCGGCACGGGCAGGTAGTGAACGTAAACGCCGTAACTTGGGGCTGAACAAAGACGATGTACTGAACTTTGGTGGTCAGCAACAGGAGTTGTGGTGTGAAGGCGGTGAAGTCGCTTTTATCAAAAAGATGATTGAAGAGAGCAAAGGCTTCGCGAAGCAGGTGATGTGGTTTACCTCACTGGTATCTCGTGGTGAAAACTTACCGCCATTGTATCGTGCCCTGACGGACGTTGGCGCGGTGAAGGTGGTTAAAAAAGAGATGGCCCAGGGGCAAAAGCAGAGTCGCTTTATTGCCTGGACCTTTATGAACGACGAGCAGCGCCGCCGTTTTGTCAATCGCCAACGTTAAAGCGTTGGCTCCCCCGGCGGCAGCGGTTCAGCCGGGGACGCGCCCGGAGCAGGCAGCACCTGATAAGTCTGTACCGGCGCGCGAACACCCGCCAGGTCGAAATGTTTTTTCACCTGGCTGTCGAGGGCAAAGCGGACCGTCCACTGTTTGAGTGGCAGCGTGGTGAACGAAACACGCAGTGTAAATGCGGTATTGCTTAAGCCGACAATCCCGGCAAAGTTCGGTTCACCGATAATCAACCCGCGAATTTCTTCGTTTTCCATCAATTCAGCTACCGCATCTTTCAGTGCCTGATTGGCTTTATCAGCATCTTCATGGCGATCAACATCGTAATTTGCCACCACCGAACCAATGCCGCGGACGAAGTTAGCAAAGGTGGTTATCGAAGACCACGGAATGATGTGATACGCCCCGGTATCCTGACGCACGCCCACGGAGCGAATCGACATCCGTTCCACTGTGCCGGTCAACGGCCCGATAGTCACCAAATCTCCAGTGTTCATGCCGTTTTCAAACTGAATAAATACGCCGGTGATAATATCTTTCACCAGCGTTTGCGAACCAAAAGAGATAGCCAGCCCCAATGCACCGGCACCTGCCAGCAATGGTGCGATATTGACGCCGATTTCCGACAACACAATCATGATGGTGATGGTACTGATAATCACCGCCAGCGCGTTACGGAACAGCGTCAGCAGGGTACGCGTACGGGCGCTGGGTAGCGGGCGGCCATGAATATCCGAAGCCAGCCGGTTTTCGATCAAACTGGCGAGCACCGTCCAGCCAACCGCCGAGAAGAAAAGAATGAGTGCGATACGGATCAGGATATCTACGGTTTTCTGCCCCGCACCGTTTTGCAGCCAGTTCCAGAAATCGAACAATCCCCATGCGCTCAACAGCAACATTACCGCCACGCAGACGGTCAGAATACGCGCCGTTTTCAGCGCCGCCGACAGCCAGCCATTCAACCGTTTTTGCAGCTCCGGATAGTTACGCTGAGTATGTGGCGAGAGAGTGATGGTTTTCGCCAGCCAGCGGGAAAACATACCGGAAACAAATGCTGCGATACCAATAATCGCCAGGCTGCGCACCGTTGCACCCATCATAAATTTCAGGCTGTTGCCCGGATCGAACAACGAAAAGAAAAACAGCACGATAAAATAGGCGCTTGCCAGCCAGTGCCACACCAGCGCAAAGGCGCGGATAAACAGGCTGAAAAAGGCCAGCGAATGCTCCGCGAAGTTGACCAAATGCTGGGTAATATCTTTTTTATTACGAAAGATCAGGTACAACGCCCAGACCGTCATGCACAGCATAATGATGACGTTCGCCAGCGCACCTATCTGTACATTCACCTGATTAGAGATAATCGGCACGGCCACAATCAGGCCATAGCCAATCAGGCTGCTTAACCAGCTCAGGCGACGACTCCAGTAACGGGCGCTCTCGTCCTGAATCGTGAACGGGCGCAGCTCCGCCACGTTTGGGCAAAAAATCAGGCGTAGTACAGCTTTGAAAAATTCAATCAGGGCAAAGGCGTTGAGAAACAAACTTTGTTGGAAAGCGATGGTGCGACTGCCCGCATTCAGGTTGTCGCTTAAAACCTGACCGACAAATAATGTCAGTGCCAGTAACAGCAGGTCGATAATAAACGCCCCGATAATCATCGCCGGAAGCTGCAACCAGTTACTGCGCTCACGATTTTTTTGCCGCGCCCACTGGCCCATTTTGCGATACAGCGGAAGTGCGCACAGGCGAATCAGCCAGTAAAAACCAAACACTAATACCGCTAACATTGAAAAATGGGTCAGCGCATTGCTGAAGGTTTGTGGATTAAACGGCTTATGCGGGGAGCCGGTGATATTGCGATAAAGTTGCCCGAAGCGGGCGGAAAGGGCTTCACCATAATGGCGGCTGACTTCGGTGACCTTTTGCAGCACGGTTTGCTCTTCAACCAGCGTCGGCGGCACGATCTTTGGTACCGGTTCCGCAGGGGGCGTAGCGGCGACGGTGCGCAACTGGTCGATCAATTCTTTACGCGAGGTGTCATTATCCAGCACATCCGCCAGTGCGCCATAGGCCGCTTTTTTTTGTTCGATATCCGGTTCCGGGGCCGGTTCAGTCGTTGAGTCCGTTGTCGTTGTGGTTGTAACGCCGGGTATGGATAACCCGGGGGGAGGGGGGCCCCGCAGAGGATATCTG
>OGOK01001897.1_pt1 | contig 13181 bp, 9 predicted proteins | sample 1552661 | NCBI WGS metagenome assembly OGOK01 (sample SAMEA2580172, study PRJEB22360) | human gut metagenome | biome: human gut; feature: human-associated habitat; material: faeces | place: Denmark | collected 2008/2010
TTTTTTCCAGTCCTCTAATTCCGCATACGTACGCACGTCGTCTTGAATGACTGCTTGGTAATATTCCACGCCCATGATTTTCGCTGTATCCGGTGTCTCATATTTCAGTTTTAAGATGGCCTGCCGGGTCTCGTCAGTCAGTACGGCGGTTATACGTTCGGCCATTTTCTCGAAATAACCGTCATAACGGGAACCTTTTACGATATGGATCATATCAATTTGCCAGAGTTCGTTATCCGGATCTTGGAACCATGCGTGCCATTCTACACATCGTTCTTCCGTATCGAGCGAGTTTCCGTATTCGATTCGTTTAATGAGCGGGTTCTCCGCTAGCCGGGCCATCGCTTGGAAGCTGTCGGATATACGGAAGGGAGAGGTGTAAATATGGAAGTCGATATCCTTATGTTTCATGAGTAGTCCCATATTTAAGGAGCCTACTAGGTTTATTTCCGCCCCGACGGATTTCCATATATTTATAATGTCGGTTTGCCGGATCACTTCCCAAGCTCTATCTTGGTTTCTTTTCGCTAATTCTAATAGATGTTTCATGATTTAAATAATTTGAGGTGTGAAGTTAAGACACGAAGCGGGATAAGGAAATAGCTATTTATAGCTAGGTTGGTTTTAATATATCATACGGGTACACTATTTCCGGTTGTAGGGACGGGGCACGCCCCGTCCCTATAAGTTGGACAATATATATTTATCTTTTGAATAACCGGAATAACTCACCGATCCATAAAACCAGAGAGGAAGATCCGATAATGATCGCCCAATCTTCCAAGGGCAAAGGTATTACGCTGAACATCTCGCCTCCAAAAGTGACGATTAAGTATTGACCAATCAAAATCAGTAAAGCGACCAGCAAGAAGCTTTTACTATCCTTTAAATTGGCAAAAGCGGAACGTCCTTCCATAAATGCCTTTGCGTTAAACATATTCCAGAACTGTAGCATCACGAAGAAGCTGAAGAACCACGATAAATCGTGCGGCGTTAAACCGTCTTGCGCATGGAAATAGAACAACAAGCCCATCAAGATTACGACAAAAGCGAATCCGACGCCGAAAATATTATAGGCCATCGGGCGGGTGATAATGAAATCTCCATCCTTACCGCTCCGGCGAGGTTTATCTTTCATCACTCGCTCATTCGGTGGGAGAGAGGCCAACGCCCCGGCAGCGAATGTATCCATGATCAAGTTTACCCATAACATCTGCGTGATAGTCAAAGGAGATTCCGTACCTAATAAAGAACCCAATAGCACGATCAAACAAGCGGCTACATTGATGGTCAATTGGAATAACAAGAATTTCTGGATATTCCGGTACAAGGAACGTCCCCACATCACCGCACGGGTAATGCTACTGAACGAGTTGTCGATAATCGTAATGTCGCTGGCTTCCTTGGCAACTGAAGTACCGTCACCCATGGAGAGGCCTACTTGTGCCGCTTTCAAGGCGGGGGCATCGTTTGTCCCGTCGCCGGTAACCGCTACCACGGCGCCTTTCTGCTGTAATAATTGTACCAAACGCTGTTTGTCCGTAGGACGGGCACGGCACATGATCTTCAAGTCTAAGACACGATCCAAGGCCTCTTGGTCGCTAAGCGCCTCGAATGCGGGACCCGTGATAATGTTCCGGTCGGTATCATTCGCTTTCCACGTACCGATCTGTCGTCCGATTTCTTTAGCCGTACCCGGTGTATCTCCGGTGACGATCTTCACGTCGATACCTGCGTCCAAGCAACTTTGAACAGCGGGGGGCACATCCGCACGTACCGGATCGGAGATAGCGACGATACCTAGGTACGTTAAATCCGTATCATGTAAACGACCCTCAACGAAGAAGGTCTCATCCATTCCATCCTCAATTATCTGGTAAGCGAAGCCAAGCGTACGCATCGCTTGGTTCTGGTAATCCAATAATTGTTTTTCGATGCCGGCTTTACATTCCGCCACCGGTTTGTAAGTTCCGTCTATCGCCACCCGGTTACTGTTGGCCAGTACGATTTCGGGAGCACCTTTCACGTAAATTCCCTTCTTGCCGAGTAACGGTGATTGTACGATTGTAGCCATATATTTCCGTTCCGTAGAGAAGGTCAATTGATCTAGGATCGTAGCGTTCTCTCTTAATTCCAGATAATTTTGGTGTTGTCCGTTCAACCAGAGTAAAAGGGCGGCCTCCGTCGGGTTTCCAAGGGTTTTTACCTTTTCTTCCGAGAAATCGAGGAATGCCGTGGAGTTCGTGGAGATACCTTCTTTGATCAGGTTACTTAACTCATCCTCCCCAAGCTTTTGGTCTTTCAGGTTGTAGAAATTCGTTTGGTAGACTTGCATTTGGTTCTGCGTCAACGTTCCAGTCTTGTCCGTACAAATTACGGTAGTCGCTCCCATGGTCTCACAGGCGTGCATTTTGCGGACAAGATTATTCGTCTTCAACATACGGTTCATGCTGAGGGCCAAACTTAACGTGACACTCATCGGTAATCCTTCCGGAACGGATACCACGATCAACGTAACCGCTACCATAAAGTAGTTGAGGATATGGGCGATGATGTCCATCGCCGGCATCCCGGGGAAACTATCCGATAAAAGGAATTTTACGGTCAAGGCGATGAACGTCACCCCGGCGATCGTATATCCGGCTTTACTGATCACGCTAGCCAAGCCTTTCAACTGTATTTGTAAAGGAGTCTCTACATCGCTCTCGATTTGCGAGCCTTCGTAGACCTTACCGTATCCGGTAGCGTCAACCAACTTTTCTACTTGCATTACGCCATGTCCGTCCACGACCGTCGTTCCTCGCATGACTACATTGGACGGATAAGTCGCTTCCGTATCGAAATCCGCCTCGTTTGTAGTCTTGCTGATAATCGGTTCACCGGTTAGTGTGGATTCGTTGATCTGTAGGGAGATGGCTTCAAGCAAATGTCCATCTGCGGGAATTTCCTCACCTGTCTCCAAAACAACGATATCGCCTACGACGACCTCTTTTTTCGGTATTTGGCAGATATTCCCGTCACGGATTACCTTCACTAAAATATCATCATTGACTGTATTCAAGATATCGAATGCCTTGTTCGCTTTCACCTCGAAGAAAAAGCCCACGCAACTGGCAAGCATGATTGCGAAGAAAATGCCGATCGGCTCCAAGAAGGCCGTAAAACCTTTCGCCTCAGGTCCCCAGCAATGTACGCCAGCGATTATCATGGACAAGAGCCATGCCACTAATAATATACGAATAATAGGATCTTCGAATTTCTCCAAGAATTGGCTCCATAACGAAGCTTTCTTGGGCGGGGTAAGTACATTCTCGCCGTGAAGGCGCCTGCTCTCTTCTACTTCTTGTTTGGTTAATCCTCGGTACTGATGTTTTTTCTCCATAAATTTATTAATCTGATTAAGAAAATAGGATAGCAAATTACGTAAAGTTATACGACATATACAAGGGTTTAACCTTTTTGCATATATTTGTGTTGTATAACAAATTAATTTTTAATTAAAAGATGAAGAAAGTACTATTCATGTTATTGGTTATGTTCGCTTTGAGCGCCTGCCAATCAAAGGATTCATATGTGAAGGAGTTTAGTGATTTTGTAGATAAGGTGGAAATGGAGGCCGCTGATTATACCGATAAGGACTGGAAGAAGGCGGATCTGAAATTCTCGGATCTATCCACGGATCTTTACGCCAAGTTCGAGGAAGAGTTAAACGCTGATGAGAAAGCGGAGATCATTAAATTGCAAGCGACATACGCTGGATTGAAAATGAAAGCGGGCGTGAAAGACGCTGCCAAAAAAGTGGATAAGTTCTTGGATGGTTTGAAGGAAGGAACAAAATAACCTCTAATACGAAAATAAGATGAACAGAAATTGGGTGTATTCGCTATTTGCTTTATGGATCGTCTGTTCGTTCGCCTGTACGCAGCCTAAACCTGTGGCGAATGTGGATGTTCAAAAAGAGAATTTCGTATTCTCTATAAAAGGGACAGATACATTGTCCTTGGACAAGTATGAGTTGCCTTCTATATCGCCCGCCTCAAAAAAGCCTGTGATGATTTTTGCTTTTGGCGGTGGGTTTAAAGGGGGAGATAAGGCGGATAAAGGATATATTCCCTATTTCGAGTTCCTCGCCCGAAACGGATTTGTGGTCGTTTCTACGGATTATCGTACCACCTTGAAGAATCTGGATCCTTCTAAAGTCTCTTCTCCGATGGACTTTATCGCAGCCTTGCAGCATGCGATCGATACGGCGGTAGAGGATTTTTATGATGCTACCGGTTTCGTGATTAACCAAAGCTCGGATTGGAACATCGATGTGGAGCAGATCGTAGCGAGCGGTTCAAGTGCCGGGGCGATTACGGTATTGCAGGCAGAGTATGATTTATGTAACGGACATGAGTTGGCGAAAAGGCTACCGACAGGTTTCAACTATGCCGGTGTGATCTCATATGCCGGTGCGGTCTCTGGTGTGCTTCCTCCACATTGGGAAAAGATGCCTTGTCCGATTATGCTATTCCATGGCGATGCGGATAAAACCGTTCCTTTTGAACAAGCCGCTATGGAGAACCTCGGCGGTTTATGGGGATCATCCGCTGTAGCGAAAAGTCTGGAAAATCTTCAAGCTTCCTATTATTTTTATAAGGTAGAGAATGCGGGGCATGAGATCTCTGGGCTTCCTATGTCCCGGAACCAATACGATATCATGAGCTTCTTGAGCCGTCAAGTCTTAGGCGATGAGAATTTAGCGATCACGACAGACGAACGTGTTCCCGGTGATACGATCGTACGGAAAGATTTTACCGTACAGGATTATATCTTGGATAATTTGCGTTAATATAATAATGAAATATAAACAGCCTTAATTTGACCTTTTTAGATTAAACTATTCACCCGAAGGATTGTCTTTACTATATAGAGTGATTAATAGTGTGTTTAGTTTATTAAGGTTATGAGATTAACAAGGTTAGTTGGATTTTTAGGGATTGTCCTTTTTTGTGCAGGGCAATCCCTTTTTGCTCAAAGTAAGCAAGAGCGGAAGGAGCAAAAAGAGAGAGTAGTGAGGGAGATCGTGGATAGCGGTCGTATTAAGATCGATGTGGATCGCGCCGTACCGATGGCCGGGAGATCCGTCAATCTTACTGCCCCCTACTCATTGGAAATACATGGTGACTCGATCCTGTCTTATCTTCCTTACTTTGGACGTGCTTACTCTGCTCCTTATGGTGGTGGAGAGGGCTTGACGTTTAAAGAAGTGGCGACAGAGAAGGAGCAAACCTCTAAAAAGAAAGGCCGTTCCGAAATCAAGTTCCGTGTAAAGACCAAAGAGGATGTATACATGTTTCGGGTGGAAGTCTATCCGAATGGCTCGGTGACAATCAATGTGACACCCGTGAATAAACAGGCTATTACCTTTTATGGTGATGTCGCCTTAGACTTGAAATAGTCGTCCTTGCCGTGTATCTCTTTCCTCGATCCGCTTATTTACCTTAGCGGTAAATTCGAAATTCTTTAAACCCCAGTCCGGTGCGATCAGTAGCTCTTTGGGGGATTGTGATACGAACCTCTCTACAACGATAGAGGGGTTCAGTCGTTCTATGAAGTCAATCACTAATTCGATATATTCATCAGCCGTATATAAATGGAAATCAGAAGGATCTTCCTTGAACTCTTTCGCCATGCGGGTATTCTTGATTAGCTGCAATTGGTGCAGTTTAAGTGTCGTGATCGGGAGGCGTGATAAGACATCCGCATGGTGTAATATTTCATCCCTACTTTCTCCCGGTAGTCCGAGTATCAGGTGTGCCCCTGTGTAAATACCTTTTACCGCCGTACGACGGATAGCGGATTCCGATTCTTCATGGGTATGCCCCCTGTTTATGCGGACTAAGGTCTTATCAAGTGTACTTTCCAATCCATATTCAATCATGACGAATTTTCGCTGGGAAAGCTCCGCGAAATAATCCAATAAACCTTCCGGCATACAGTCCGGACGAGTGCCGACAATCAATCCTTCCACTCCGGGATAGGCAAGCGCTTCCTCATATTTGCGAATAAGAGAGTCTAATCGGTCGTATGTATTCGTGTAGGCTTGGAAGTAGGCCAGATACCGCATATCCGGATATTTGCGGGAAAAAAAACGTACGCCTTCCTCTAATTGCTCGGTAACGCTTTTCTCCGTATGACAGTATTCTGGACTGAATGTTTGGTTATTACAATAGGTGCAACCGCCCCATCCTTTAGACCCGTCTCGGTTCGGGCAGGTGAAGCCTGCGTTTATGGAAATCTTCTGAACCTTGAATTTGAATAGATCCCGTAGAAAATCCCCAAATTCATAATATCGTTTAGTTTTTTTCATAAGACAAAGATACGATTTCTCGCAATTTGAATCACTTTTTTATGCTAACTTCGCGTTTCAATCTGAAATAAAGAGTATAAATGAAACGATTAGGTTTTAGTTTATTGCTTTCGTTGGCCGTATTCGGAAGTGTGGCCGCACAAACCGGAAGCAAGCATGTTGACTTAAAAGAAATAACCGATGGGAAATTTCGTCAAGTGACGGCTATCGGAGAGATGCGATCCTTGCCGGATGGAGAACACTACACAGCCATGAACGCCGATAAGAGTATGATCATTAAATATTCCTATCGTACGGGAAATCCTGTGGATACATTGTTTAATGCCCGTAAAGCTCGTGAATGTACCTTTACGGATTTTGATGGATATACAATCAGCAGTACCGGGCATCATATCTTGGTTTGGAGGGATACGGAGTCTATTTATCGTCGCTCTACTAAGGCGGTGGTTTATGATTATGACGTGCGTCGTAATTATGTGAAGCCTATTTCCGATGCCAAGGGTAAGCAAATGATCCCGACTTTCTCGCCGGATGGTCGTATGTGCGCTTATGTACGGGATAATAATATTTGGATACGTAAGTTTGATTTCGACACGGAGGTACAAGTCACCAAGGACGGTGAGTTGAATAAGATATTGAATGGCATCACGGATTGGGTGTATGAGGAAGAATTTGCGGTGACAAATCTAATGGCGTGGTCTCCCGATAGCGAGTATCTGGCCTTTGTCCGTTTTGACGAGTCCGAGGTGCCCGAATATTCTATGCAGATGTATGGTGAGGGACTTTATCCGGGGTATTACGAATATAAATATCCGAAGGCCGGGCAGAAGAATTCAAAGGTTTCCGTACATTCTTATAGCGTAGTCACCAAAGACACGAAGGAGATGAAGGTCCCGGTAGAAGGCGACTTCTATATTCCCCGCATTACTTTCACGCAGAATCCGGATCAGTTGGCTATCATGACATTGAACCGCCATCAAGACCGTTTTGATCTTTACTTTGCCGATCCTCGTTCCACACTTTGCAAACTAATGCTTCGCGATGAGTCTCCTTATTATATCAAGGAGAATATTTTCGATAATATCCAGTTCTATCCGGAATACTTCAGCCTGCTTAGCGAACGTGACGGTTACAGTCACCTCTATTGGTATAGCATGGGGGGGAATCTGATTAAAAAGGTTACTAACGGTAAGTTTGAGGTGAAAGATTTTCTGGGATATGATGAAGAAGACGGTTCTTTCTATTATACCAGCAATGAAGAAAGCCCTCTGCGCAAAGCTGTCTATAAAATAGACAAGAAGGGCAAGAAGCTCAAACTATCCCAACAGGTAGGAACCAATACACCGCTCTTCAGCAAATCGATGAAGTATTACATGAACAAGTTCTCCAACTTGAATACTCCGATGCTGGTTACACTGAATGATAATTCGGGCAAAACACTCAAAACGCTTATTACCAATGACGGATTGAAACAAACATTGTCTGGATATGCTGTGCCACAAAAAGAGTTCTTCACTTTCCAAACCACAGATGGCGTGAAGTTGAACGGCTGGATGATGAAACCGGTTAATTTCTCCGCATCCAAAAAATATCCGGTACTGATGTATCAATATAGTGGCCCGGGTTCCCAACAGGTATTGGATACTTGGGGAATCAGCTGGGAGACATACATGGCAAGCCTCGGTTATATCGTGGTATGTGTAGATGGTCGTGGCACTGGAGGTCGTGGAGAAGCTTTTGAGAAATGTACCTATTTAAAAATTGGCGTCAAAGAAGCCAAAGACCAGGTGGAAACAGCGCTTTACCTAGGCAAACAAACGTATGTGGACAAAGACCGCATCGGTATCTGGGGTTGGAGTTATGGCGGATACATGACTCTTATGAGCATGAGCGAAGGAACTCCCGTATTCAAAGCCGGAGTAGCAGTAGCCGCACCGACCGACTGGCGTTTCTATGATACGATTTACACCGAACGCTTCATGCGCACTCCCAAAGAAAATGCGGAAGGATATAAGGAATCATCAGCCTTCACCCGTGCCGACAAACTTCATGGCAACTTGTTGCTGGTACATGGTATGGCAGATGACAATGTTCACTTCCAGAACTGTGCAGAATATGCCGAACAGTTAGTTCAGCTTGGAAAACAATTTGATATGCAAGTGTACACGAACCGTAATCATGGAATATATGGTGGCAACACCCGCCAACACTTGTACACACGGTTGACCAACTTCTTCTTGAACAACTTATAATGACGGATAGAGTACGTAAGCCCGAATGGCTGAAAATTAATATCGGTGCCAACGAACGATACACCGAAACAAAGCGAATTGTCGACTCCCACTGCTTGCACACGATATGCAGCAGTGGGCGTTGCCCTAATATGGGGGAATGTTGGGGAAAAGGAACAGCCACCTTCATGATTGGCGGTGACATCTGCACGCGTAGCTGTAAATTTTGCAACACACAGACAGGACGTCCCCATCCGTTAGATGCAAACGAGCCTACCCATGTAGCAGAATCCATCGCACTGATGAAATTGGATCATGCCGTCATCACCTCTGTAGACCGGGATGATTTACCTGATTTGGGTGCAGAGCATTGGGCACGTACCATCCGGGAGATAAAACGGTTGAATCCACAGACAACCATTGAAGTACTGATTCCGGATTTTCAAGGCAGAATGGAGTTGGTAGATTTAGTAATTGACGCCCGGCCCGACATCATATCACACAATATGGAAACTGTGCGCCGCATTAGTCCACTAGTCCGCAGTGCAGCAAATTATGATACAAGCTTACAGGTTATCAGACATATTTCCGAAAAGGGAGTCAAATCTAAAAGCGGCATAATGGTCGGACTGGGTGAAACTCCGGAGGAAGTCGAAACATTGATGGACGATCTGCTAGCAACCGGTTGCCAGATTCTTACCATAGGGCAATACCTGCAACCGAGTCATCGGCATTATCCCGTTGTGGCATACATCACTCCGCTGCAATTCATGAAATATAAAACAGTTGGTTTAGAGAAAGGATTCAACATCGTAGAGAGTGCTCCCCTTGTTCGTTCCTCCTACCATGCAGAGAAACATATTCGTTAGCAAACAAAACACATACACTATTTGTTTTATAGATAGAACCGACAAATAAACATAAATATAGAGATGGATCATAAAGGAATACTTTCTTCCGCATTTAACATGTCGCTGGGTTTTATCCCCGTTATTATTTCCATTTTATTGTGTGAACTTATAACGCAAGACACGGCTATTTACATCGGTACAGGTATAGGTATTATAGGAATATACCTTTCTTATCGACGTAAAGGATTGTTAATTCCTAATTTTATCCTCTATATAGCGACCGGAGTGCTGGCACTATTATCCGTAGCAGCTCTCATTCCTGGTGATTATGTTCCCCCCGGTGCGCTCCCGCTTACTCTGGAAGTCAGTATTCTCATTCCAATGCTAAGTCTTTATATGCATAAGAAAAGGTTTATCAACCACTTCTTAAAACAGATAGGTTCTTGCAACAAACGTTTATATGCTCAGGGAGCAGAAGCCGCCGTTGTATCTGCTCGCATTGCCTTGATTTTCGGAATACTGCATTTTATTATAATCAGCATCACCGTCATTTTCCAAAACCCACTAAGTAAGACAAGTCTGTTTGTACTCTATAAAGTGTTACCTCCTACTGTCTTTCTTATGAGCATCCTGTTCAACCAGATCGCTATCCGTTTCTTCAATCACCTAATGTCTCACACAGAATATGTTCCTATTGTGAATACCAAAGGAGACGTGATCGGGAAAACCCCTGCGATAGAAGCTGTTAATTATAAGAACGCATACATCAATCCGGTGATAAGAATTGCCATATCCACTCATGGAATGCTGTTCCTTTGCGACAGACCGTCAACAGCCATTTTGGACAAAGGAAAAGTGGACATTCCCATGGAATGTTATCTCCGATATGGAGAATCTTTAGAGGCGGGTGCCACCCGTTTGATTAACAATGCTTTCCCGCACGAAAAAGATATCAAGCCAGAGTTCAATATCGTTTATCACTTTGAGAATGAAGTAACCAATCGTCTTATCTACTTATTCATCGTTGATATCAAGGATGATTCCATCCTTTGTACCCCTCGCTTTAAGAACAGTAAGCTATGGAGCTTCAAACAGATAGAGGAAAACTTGGGAAAAGGCTTCTTCAGTAGCTGTTTCGAAGATGAATATGAACACCTAAAAGACGTTATTTATATAAGAGAAAAATACAGGGAATCTTAGACAATTCAGGCACATGTCCCTTCCAGTCCTTCACAGTACGCGTCTGTATATACTCTCCTTCACATGTAATATCGGCAGCAATACAAAGCTTTGTTTGAGGACGACAGTTTAACAAAATATCTTCTATCATCTTATGATTCCGGTAAGGCGTCTCAATGAAAAGTTGTGTCTGATTTTCAGCATACACACGCTGCTCCAATGTTTTCAGTTTCTTGGCACGTTCCCCCGGTTCAATCGGCAGATAACCATGAAACGCAAAGCTCTGCCCGTTAAAGCCCGAAGCCATCACGGAAAGAATAATTGAAGAGGGTCCAACCAAAGGAACTACCTTCAGTTTTTTACGTTGTGCGATGGCAACCACATCCGCTCCCGGATCAGCTACCGCCGGACAACCGGCTTCGGAGATAACTCCCATTGAAGCTCCGCCTACCAAAGGTTGCAGATAACCGGAAATATCTTCAGGTGAAGTATGTTTGTTCAACGGATAAAATGTCAACGCATCAATATCAATCTCCCGGTCCACCTTTTTCAGGAAACGACGGGCAGAACGAACATCTTCGACTATAAAATACCGGATACCGGAAATAATTTCCTTATTATAAGAAGGCAACACCTTTTCAATAGGTGTATCGCCTAAAGTCACGGGCAACAAATAAAGGGCAGTTTCCACTTATTAAATTGAGAATTGAAAATTAAAAATTGAGAAATAAGAAAGAGAAACGATTCAGGAAGCCAGGTAGTTAGATTCACTTAACATTTCGTGGTAATCAGTAAATTCCAGAAGATCTTTCAGCTTCATATCCTTATGCTTTTTCATGTAAGAAGCAATGATTCTTGCTCCCATCCATGTACCTATCAATGCCGGAGCTTGAGCACCCAACATATCAACAGCAGGAGCAGGCTTCATATAATAGCGGATCACCATCGGGTCACGAGCATGCAGATGATCGTTGGTACAGATATAATTCCATATCTCCTTTTCATTATCTTTGCACCAGTCGCTTTCCTCCTTAGAATACCCCATTGCTTCACCAATATCACTATATCCCAATAAGTTTTGCACTACGTAATTGATCTTCCCCGTATGCATCATCAAGTCAATCAAACAAGTACCCTCATGATAGTTCATTCCATAACGGCTCAAAAGATAAAAAGCAAAACAATCCGGCACAATCCGTTCCGGACGCATCGAGCGACATTGATAATCGTAATAGAAACGCTTATAAAGAGGATAATCTTCCCCCATATATTTATCAAGACTGATTCCCAATAAAGAATCCACTAAAATAATAGATTCGTTGAAAGCGGATACTTGCGAATAGATAAACGGCACTTTCGTATCAGGCACTTCCTTTTTCAGTTTCCGAAATCCTTTGCTAAGTCCTTTTTCCACTTCATCCAGATTAGGATATTTTGCTTCTACATCGCTAAGCAAACGAACCAAAGTCGTATCCGAATAGAATTTTTGCAGACGTTGCGAGATGGTATCATCTTTCACCGTACCGATAGACAATACATCCTCAATCAGGATTTTCGTCGGCATACGGTAGTCCATCGTCAACTTCTGCATAGCAGAAAAACTGTTGGAGCGAACATATTCGCTCAACAGCTTATCATATCTCAGAACAGAAATCTCTTCTTCCTTCTGCTCCGTACCCTTTCCTGTGCTTATCCCGCAGGAGGTGAAAAGCATACTCATTAATATAATAAGAAGAGAGATCCGTAGTTTCATAATCTTTTATCCGTAAATGATGTTACCATTTTCGTCCATGTACTCATCGAGTCCTTTCTCGTAAGTAGCCATGGCACGAAGACTCATACCTACGCTGGAGAATCCACCGTCATGGAATAAGTTCTGCATAGTCACCTTACGGGTAAGATCGGAGAACATCACGATGCAATAATCGGCACATTCGTCAGCCGTTGCATTTCCGAGCGGAGACATACGGTTGGAGAAGTCGAACAGTTTGTCCATACCCTTCACGCCCGAACCGGCAGTAGTAAATGTAGGCGACTGTGAAATCGTGTTCACCCGTACGCTATGTTCGCGTCCATAAATGTAACCGAAGCTGCGAGCAATAGACTCCAACAAAGCCTTTGCATCTGCCATATCATTATAGCCATAGAAAGTACGCTGTGCGGCTACGTAGCTCAAAGCAACGATAGAACCATAATCAGCAATAGCATTCAGTTTCTTGGCCGACTGAATCATTTTGTGGAATGAAACAGCTGAAATATCCAATGTCTTATCCAACATCCCATAGTCAAGGTCATCGTAAGTACGTTTCTTGCGCACGTTGGGAGACATACCGATAGAGTGGAGTACAAAATCAATTTGTCCACCCAGTATATCCATGGAGGTCTTGAATACATTCTCCAAATCTTCTACGCTAGTGGCGTCTGCCGGAACAACTTGGCAATTTAATTTTTGGGCCAAAGCATCGACTTCTCCCATACGGATAGCCATCGGAGTATTTGATAATGTAATGGTTGCACCTTCTTCTACGGCACGCTCTGCCACTTTCCAGGCAATAGACTGATCGT
>OGOK01001901.1_pt1 | contig 13168 bp, 8 predicted proteins | sample 1552661 | NCBI WGS metagenome assembly OGOK01 (sample SAMEA2580172, study PRJEB22360) | human gut metagenome | biome: human gut; feature: human-associated habitat; material: faeces | place: Denmark | collected 2008/2010
ATCGAGACATGTGTATCGCATGCTCCGGGAGTTCGTGGATTTTGCCAATGTATTTCACTAACTCTCAATTTACAGCATTCCAAGTGCCGATAGCAACGCACCGATGATAATGCAGAAATCTGAGCAGTTGAATACGATCTTGCGGAACGCCTGCCATTTCACCGGGAAGCTCACATAATCCACCACATAACCTCTGCGAAGGCGGTCATAGGTATTGCTGAAGGCACCACCAAGCAACAGCGATAGTCCCAGTCGCAGCAAATTGTTGCCTCGATGTCCCAGACTCATGATAAAGACAACGGTCAATATCAGTGTAAACGCCAGTGAAACAACAGCCACCAGACGCCTTCTCTTCTGTCCGGCATTGAGCATCATGCCTTTGTTGTGATGCTTGCGGATCAGAAGTTTCCCCCTGCAGATCTCTCGTTCTTCCCGCTCGTCCACATGCGACTCTATATAATTTTTTAAGAAAAAATCTCCCCAGAAAATTCCTGCCAGTATCACAAGGCATACCACTGTCATATATTCCGCTCCTTTTTCACGCCGGCCGTATTTCCCCTTGAAATTCGCTTATTCGTGCTCTGCTTTCCGATTCTTTATCTTCAGAAACGCCAGAAGTGCCCCATACAATACTCCCGCCACAGGCCATACGACCCAGGTAATGTCCCAACGCATCGTCGGCAGGCTGATAGCCAGATAAACCGCTGTCCAGACGCACCAGTAAATTGCTGTCACATGCTCATACTTCCGGTTAACTGCCTTATTCTCCACAGTATAATCCCCCTCCTGAAGCAATTTCTGATAACCGCCCCAGATAATACCGGACCACACGAACAGCCATACAGCGATCGCCACTACAATGAGCAAAGCATCCGTAGCAAGGATTACCGCATAACCATTATTCCCGAAAAAAATAGATACTGCCAGCAACGGTACCACTCCCAGAATACACAATACAACACCCAGGGTTATGCAGATCCGGTAGGTTCCCGCAAATGTTTCTTTTGCTTTCTCCACGATTCCGGACACCCCATATTGCAGTGTCAGCTTTTCTTTTTCCAGATATTCATATTTATTATACGGGATTCCGGTGAGAAGAAATACCGCTACCGCAACTACCACCATCAGTAACAGTACGATGAGACCGATTCCTCCTGCGACATTTTCTGTAACCGCTCCTCTTTTGGCACCTGCCATTCCCAACAACCACAACAATACAACAGGAGAGAGCACACATAAGGATACCGCCGGAGCAATCCGGGCAGCATATTTTTTCGTAGCTTCCAGAAAAGTATTAGCTTCCTCCACCGTGATCACTTTGCCCTCTGTGATCTCCGGTGTCATTCCATCGGTGAATTCCGTCTCTTCCATTTCATCTTTTAATAAGTAATCCGTAGTAACTCCGAACAACTGGCTCATACTGACAATGCGTTCCAGATCCGGGATTGAGGCTCCGCTCTCCCATTTGGATACAGACTGTCTGGAAATGTCCAGGCGTTCTGCCAGTTCCTCCTGGGACCACCCATATTTCTTACGCAACATTATTATTTTTTCTGACAGGATCATTTTCATTCTCTCCTTCTTTTATTAATGTTTTCTTGTGCACACATAGATCGTCGACATAGGAAAATCATAACAAAAGAGCCGGTTGACAACTACCAAGTGCCCTTGAAATTTTGTCAACCGGCAGTTGCATTTCCGGATTTTTCTAAAATTTTCAGCAATATTACTGTACCTCACGGATCAGACAGTATTGCTTTAGTGGGAAATTCTTTTCCATCACGCCATATACCTTGAATCCAAATTTTTCATAAAATTCCACGTTTTTCGGATTATGAGTCTCCAGTGAGATCATCAGCTTGTGCTTCTGGGCATAGTCGATGGCTTCCTCCAGAAGCTCCGCTGCAATTCCGTGATGCTGCATGGATGGATCCACCGCCAGATAAATGATATGCAGACGCTGATTCTGATGCAGTTGATCCGTCCAGCTGGAATTCAGATAATCCTCACCCTTCATAAAATTCCGAAATGTCTTTAACGAAGGATCCTCCTTGATCAGATAGGAATCCGTCTGTAAAGCAGCCATGGCCTCTGTAAAATAGAACTGAAATACATTGTACGGCTCCGCTTCATCCGATACCACCAATACACTGTTCAGATCCGCGCTGTCTGCGAAGATCTCACAGGTCGCATAAAATTCATCCATGTCACATTTAAACAGCTCCGGCATCAGATTTTTACGGACTTCCGGATCCGGAATCAGCGTCTCGTACAACGGATCGTGTGCAAAGCACTGATTCAGCATTTTCTCCACTTTCGGAAGGTCTTCCTTCTGCACACGATATAACTTATCACTTTCCATAATTGTATTTACTGTTATCTCCTTATTATGATGATGTCAGTCCCCAGCTTTGTTGTCTGTGGATCGTTCCGTGCTCTGCTCTCGCCATCATTACAATTCGAATATCTCTGTCACAGATCTCTCCATTTGTTGCACGATATTCATCAGGCTGACCACAAGCTTGCTGCATGCATGCTCCAGGCTGGTAATTTCTTCCCGGTAGTCCATTTCCTTCATACCGGATCCTGTCAACGTCTCCAGTTGTTTTTCTTTTTGGAGAAGCTGCTTGACCGTTCCATATAGATTTTCATGCTCCGGCAGCCTTCCGTAACCCCATTTCAGGCGATCCTTCGGCTGATGGAATACATAATCCGTAAAATGCCTATATACTTCTTCATCAAAATTAAAGGCATAGGCATTGTTGTCTACCTGATACAGCTTACGAAGTGCGGAGGAAAGTCTCTGTTCCTTCAGATTTCTCACCGCTCCGCCCAGAAGTCTCAGATTTGCACTGCATATCTCATGAGGATACAACACATTTCCGTACCAGTCAATCCGCACAAAAGCGTCCTGCTCCTGTTTGAACCTTGCAAGCAGCTTCTGTTCCAGTGGTCTGGTCTGCCGGAAAAGTCCCTCCGCCTCGTCGTATTTTCCATCTCTAAGCAACTGTTTGTAGTTACGGTTGTATTCCTCTACCGCTTCATATTCCTCCCGGCATCTTCTAAGTGCCCGGTCACTTAAAATCTCCAGTTCCTCAATTTTTTCAAGCAAAACCCGTTTTTTCTCTCCCAGCTGCCCCGCCACATCGGCGCGGTAGCAGATTTCCCGACACTGTTCCAAGCCCTTGCGAATCCGCTGCACCACCGGTGAAAACTGCAACGGTACCACTGCCGTTTCATCGAGCGCCAGGATCAGCAGAGCAAACAGCTCGTGATGCAAACGATATACCTGTTCATCATAAAACTCATCGTTGTCAAACTGGGAATGGTAGTGGGTCTCCATAAAGCTTCCGCCGGTGAAATCATTTACCATGGACGGTACACCTGCGATCGCCATGGAAAAATCATCCGACCAGGTCTCGATCGGAGATGTCACTGCCGTCTCTTCCGGATAGGCCATCGTCAGATTCGGCAGATCCGCCAGATATTCCTCCAGAAAGCTGACGTATTCATAGCAGCTGCGGATCCTCGCTCTGGTACCATGCGCTAACGCAGGAAGCTCAAAGTTCAGATCTGCGATCACCTTGCCCACCCATTCAGGATGTGCGGTAAATATCTGCTCATAAGCTCCCGTAGACCAGTCGAAATTGGAATCAACCACGCCCCATTCCTCGGATGCCATGGCACAGATCACAATGGTATTGTTCGGTTGAAAACCACTGTCCCGCAACGCCTTTGCAATACCAAACATCAAGGCGACCGCTGTATTGTCATCCTGGAATCCGTCAAAATAGGAATCATAGTGTGCAGACAAAAGCACCATGCGGTCCGGATGTTTCCCGGGAATCTTACCCACAATATTATAAGTCGTGCAGTTTCTGGTCACCCTGGATTCCGCATCAAAGGTGACCGTTATTTCCTCCTGATCACGCAGCAGCTCCAACAGGCCTGCCGCATCTTTTCTGGAAATGGAAAAAGCGGGAGCATCCTCCGGTCCGGCGATATCCTGTGCATTCAGAGCTTCATCGTCGATTTCACCGTAGCCGCCGCTCTGCACTGCGATCAGGGCTGCGGCTCCTTTCAGATGTGCCTGGTATACCGGATAATTGATCCACCACTCATCTCTCTGGTTAATCTCCACCAATACCAGTTTATCCCTGACATCTTTTCCATGATAGTCCGTCTCCGTTCCTTTTCCCAGATACATCATGGAAAATTCCTTCGGGCCATCGGTGACAAAGGTTGTCTGATAGGCTCCCAATTCTGCTGACACGGTCTCCCCGGCCGCATTCGTGTAGCTCAACGCTGCCTTATGAAATTCCCAGCCGTCTACCGTCACAGCATCCTTTGTAACCTCAGACAGTCCGATTTTTTCCATTTCTGTCTTCAGCATCTCTCCGGTCTCAAATTCTGCCTTAGAACCCGCCGGGCGATACCCCAGTGTCGGATGTGAGCGATACTGTTCCATTCGTTTTGCCAGTTCATACGAATACGGTATATCCAGATTCTGTAACACCTTTTTCTGTAAAGTCACCCCGTTGTCATGCATATTCTGTCACTCCTGTTTCTATCCTGTCCGTTCTGTCACAGGAACCGTTACTTATTTTTTTACCATAGAATTCATATTTTCAGTAATTTTCTGCAGAATCTCTCTGTTTCTCTCTTCCGCTTCCAGTGTCTCACTGGCATGGGCAGACACTTCTTCCGTAGTCGCTGAGATTGTCTGAATGGAATCCACGATCTCCTGGTTGGCTGTTTTCAGAGCTTCTACTGTCTGAAGCATCTCACCCAGATTATCCACGATCGTATAGCTGCTGTCTTCAATTGCCGTGAAACTGTCCGCCGCGCGCATCGTTCCTTCCCTTTGGCTGCCGATACCGTCTATCATCTGACGGATGACCGTCACCACTTCTCCAATCGCTCCGGATACATTTTGGATCAACTCCGCGATGTTGCCGGTAGCATCCTTTGTCTGGGTGGCCATTCCCGAAATCTCCGTCGCCACTACGGAGAAACCGCGGCCGGCTTCACCGGCTCTGGCTGCTTCTATGCTGGCATTCAGCGCCAGAAGACTGGTCTGATTAGCTATTTTGCTGATGATTTCCACGATGGAATGCATCTCCTGCATATAATGATCCAGCGTTTCCAGCTTCTGTGCCGCCAGTTCACTGTTTCTTGCAGAATCCTCTGCCTGCTCCTTCAGACCTGTCATCTCTTCTTTTCCGGCATCCAGCATTTCTATCGTATGTTCCATATTGCTTCCGATCGTCTCTGCCACTTCACCCACAGTATTTACTTTTTCCTGAATAGCCTCCGTCTGGGACGTCTGCTGCTGAATCGCCGCTGCAGACTCCCCGGAACCTGCAGACACCTCCTCCATGGCTGTTTTGGTACTGTCAAAAGCAGTTTCCAGTTTATTCAATTCCGCTGTGATATCAGCTACTGAAGTCTCCATCCGGCTGCTCATTTCCATGACCTCACGTAAGGTTGCTTCCGCGCGGTCCTGCGCAGCTGTAATGCTCTCTATATTTTCATCGGTGTTCTTCTGGTTGGATATGGTAGCATAGATGGATGTAATGCACAGCAGAATCATTACCGAAATCTGTATAAATCCTGCGTCCTGCCCCAGATAGCCAAATCCCCCTTGTGTGGCTCCCAGGAGCACCACCAGGATATTCTCTACCACCGTCCCCACATTAATAAGTGCAAATGCCTTGACATCATGATAAGGCATGACTGCAAACATCATGGGAATTACAAATGCATACACCATGTTGCACTGTGCCGTAAAAAGCAGCACCGTATAAAACAACGCAAATCCGATCAATGACAGATGTTTTATAGCTTTGGCCGCATGATCCCTCTTCCAACAAATAAATTCTGCCAAAACCGGTATGATCCCAAGAAGCATCAGCACTACCAATACCGGAACCGACACTGTGTGTTCAACAAATCCGATCACGCTAATGAAAAGCATACTTGCATTGATCACACCATGTGCTATCATGGCCACCCGGTTACTTCGTTCCAACTCTTTCATTTGCATTCTCCTTCTCTCCCGTATGATATTATGCCAGGGTCAAAAAGTCTAAGCCCATATGAGCTTGCTTATAAGTGGGTGAAAGACCTTAAATTCATAACGTAATTCCTCACATCCCTTATATTGTAATTCATGATGGTATCCCCGTCAATAAAGCACACGAAAATGCAGTCCGGTTTTCTATGAAAAACGGACTGCATTTTCTGTCATTTATATGTTATCTCCCTGCCGGACAGCTTCCAGCACCCTCTTTATACCTTGAAAACATCCAGTACCTTTTCCAACTTGTCCGCTAATGCCAGCAGGTTCTCAGAAGAATTCATCAGTTCTGTCATGGTATCACTCATTCCATGAGCCGCTTGCATGGTACTGTCTGCGGATGCTGCATTCTGTTCGGAGATTGCCGACAATCCTTCCACTACATCACGGATCGCACTTCCGGACTGTCCTAAGACATCCATCTTCTCCCGGATACCGTCAATATGCTGCAGGGAATTCTCCACACCATCCGCTACTGCCGCAGTCTTCACACCGGTCTCCTCTAACTTGCTCTGCTGGTGATTCATGTTGGCTTCCACTTCACCCATGATCTCCACCATTCTGCCGGAAGACTCCATGATATTTTGGATGATCTGCTCGATCTCGGTTGCGGAGCGCTTAGACTGGTCAGCCAGCTTACTGATCTGCTCTGCTACCACTGCGAAGCCTCTTCCCGCTTCTCCGGCTCTGGCTGCTTCAATGCTGGCGTTCAGTGACAGCAGATCTGTCTCGTCCGCAATATCCTGAATCATGGATACTGCCTTGGTGATATTCTGAATTGCTCCGTTCATATCCGTAATCTGTTCCGCTACCCGCAGGACGGATTCCTTGGTGCTCTCGTTGGAGCCGTTCAGTTCCTTCATGATCTCTTCGGAAGCTTTCTCCGCTTCTGCCATCCTACCGGCATAATCCGTCAGAGATTTTACTTCCTCAGATATATATTCGATCTGCTCGCCGATACGCACTACATTTTCATTAGCATCCGTTGTCTCATTGGCCTGATTCCTTGCGCCGTCTGATATCTCGCCGACAGCATGGTATACATCATTCACAGATTCCTGGGTATCCTGTGCCATCTTGATCAGTTTGTTGGAAGATGCTGTCAGATCATCCGCGGAATCCTTGATCTCTGTTACGATCGAACGGAGAGTTTTTTGCAGTTTTACAGAAATACGATATACATCCCCAAGTTCATCCTTTTTACGGCACTGCTTTTCATCCGGCTCTGCATCCAGTTCTCCGTTCACGATCCTGCCTAGGAAATGCTTCGTCTTCTTCATGGTCTTCACCATGCTACGGGATAATACGCTTACCAGCGTTGCCGCCACAAGAACACATGCCACAGCGATCAGAATAATATCCTTCACCTGCATCGAGATTGTATCCTTGACATTCTGCATCGGCGTCGCCACTTCGATGGCACCGATCACAGAGCCATCAGAATTGATCAATGGCTGATAATATACATAATAATCTACTTCGGAAATGTTGCAGTCCGTCAGGAACAAAGCCTCCCCAGTCTGAATCTGTGCATAGACATCGTCTTCCAACGCCGTACCGTTAATACGTCCTCCTTCCGGCTTGGTCAATGTCGTGATCAGACGCATATTTCCATACAAAAAAGACACCTGGAAGCCTGTCTTCTCCTGCAATCCATCGATCAACTGTGTCTCCCCGGAAATGGATGTGCCGCCCTTGCGCACCTTGCCTCCCTTATCTCTGGTGTAATCGCCTTCATACAGATTCGTGTAGGTTTCATCCACACTGACACCAACGATCTGCAGAGACTGCTCAATCTGTTTCTCAATTCCGGTCTCTAATGCTTTGGCCCCCACCGTAGCCACCAGTGCACATACAATGATCATCGGCAGAAGGCTTAACGCCAGTATCTTTTTCGAAATTGTGAAAAATGGCTTTTTGTTCCCTTTTACTTTCGTTTTCTTATTCTCTGTCTTCTTCATACTTACCACATCTGCCTTTCTGTAAAAGACTTTATCACATTCGGTCCGTCTCGAAAACGTTTAAGTATTTTCTCGGTAAATTCATTGTAACATTTTCCATATAGTAATACAATTCGACAAAATTACAAGTATTTTATTGTTAAATTTGGTCATTTTTCCTTAACGTTAAGTAAAAATATCTCTTTTGTTTACGAAACAGTTAAGTTTTCTGCTTCCAGACCGGCATACGCAGTATCTTTATCAATAGCGGAATGATCATAATAAACCACACAATAGGCTCCGCTGCGATGACACCCGGGTATCCGAACATGGGAACCAGCGTCGCCGCGATCACAATTTTCCCTATCATTTCCAGCGAGCTGGAGATCAGCGGTACAATACGTTCTCCCAACCCCTGCATGGCATTTCTCACAATACAGATTACCGCCGTCACATAATAGAACAAAGTATCTACCTTGAGATATAACGTTGCATTGTAGACCACTTCCGGGTTTTCACTGCCCGTGACCAGCCATACCAGCCAGTCACCGATGGTATAAGCAGTCACAATATTAAGCGTACACCAGATGCAGGTATAACCGGTTGCCAACAGGATTCCTCTGCGGATCCGTTCGATTTTGCCGGCTCCCAGATTTTGTCCGCAATAGGTCGCCATGGTCTGACCGAAGACGCTGAACATGATCATGAAGATCTCGGAGATCTTGCGGGCTGCCGTATGAGCAATGATAATATTCTGTCCCAGCTTATTGATGGAAGTCTGCAATGTCAATGTACCGATATTGACCAGTGAGCTCATGAACCCCATGGAAAGGCCGGAGCTTAACATATTGCGGAGCATTCCGGCATCCTGCAGCTTCAGATCATTCACACGTATCCGCAGAATTACATACTTTTTCCACAGATAGACCGCACACACTACCACAGCGATCAGCTGCGACAGCACAGTAGCAACTGCAGCGCCCAGCACTCCCATATGCAGCACCACGATCAGAAGCAGATCTCCTCCGATATTCAGCACCACCGACACCGCCAGCACGATCAGCGGGGTCACGGTATCTCCGATTGCTCTTAGGGTCGCCGCTAATACATCATATAGTAATGTAACAACAAGTCCCGCTATGATCACGGATACATACTGTGTTGCTGTGTTCAGCAGATTTTCCGGCACATTCAGGAATCTGAGGATCGGCTGCAAAAATACAAGCCCTCCAATCGTCAGTACCACAGCTGCCAATAGGCCAAGCACCAGAGAATTGCCCAAGGATCTGCGCAATCTGTCCATATCCTTCGCTCCGAAGCACTGTGCCGAAATAATAGCAAAGCCATTGCACATTCCCATCAGGAATTGTACGATCAGATTGCTCAGCGTCGTCGTGGCCCCCACTGCCGCCAAGGCATTATCTCCCAGAAAAGTACCTACGATGCGGGTATCTGCCAGGCTGTAAGTAAGTTGCAATAAATTGGTCAAAAAAATAGGAAGGGCAAACGTCAGTATCAAAACTGACGGTCTGCCCTTTGTAAGATCTTTCATATAGTTCCTCACTTCTACACTTCCGGGAAAAATATAGATTTTCCCATGTGATAGGGCTACAGAACTTTTTTAAAACTTTTTGTTAGCATTGTCAAGGTATTTCTTGGTCTCAGCCACCACAACACCGTTTAATGCCAGCAGTGCGATCAGATTCGGGATCGCCATCAGACCGTTGAAGATATCTGCGATGGTCCATACTGCCTTAACAGTCATGTAGGGTCCGATGAATACGCAGGCAATGTAGATCCAACGGTATACTTTGATCGCCTTCGGCTTCTGACCGATCAGGTATTCCAGGCATCTCTCACTGTAGTAATCCCAACCGAGGATCGTGGTAAATGCAAAGAATACCAGGCATACCATCAGGATAAAGGATGCAATAGAGCTGTTAAAAGGCAGCCCCTGCTGGAAAGCTCTGGTGGTAACATCCACGCCGTCCAGACCTACGTTCCAGGAATCGGTAATTACGATCGTAAGACCGGTCATGGTACAAATGATCAGAGTATCAATGATGGTACCCAGCATTGAGATCAGACCCTGTTTGGCAGGAGAGTCGTTCTGCGCTGCAGCCGCTGCGATCGGTGCACTACCGATACCGGCTTCGTTGGAGAAAATACCTCTCGCAATACCCTTCTGCATTGCCATGATAACCGCTCCCAAAGCACCGCCGGCTACGGCACGCATACCGAAGGCACTCTGTACGATGGTCACAATAGCAGAGGGAATGGCAGTTACGTTAAAGATCAGTACTAACAGGCAGGCTACTACATAAGTCACTGCCATAAAAGGAACGATGACCTGTGCCACGGTGGAGATACGCTTTAATCCACCGATAACAACCAGTGCCACGCAGATGGTCAAAAGGATTCCGGAGATCACCACGCTCCAGGAATAGTCCATGCCGAAGAGCTGTACGGTATGTGCATTGTTCGCATCGAAGAAATTATGTACCGCACTGGTGATACCGTTGATCTGGGTAAAGGTTCCGATACCGAACAATCCTACGCATACACCCATAAAAGCGAAGATCTTCGCCAGCCATTTCCAGCTCTTGCCCATACCGTTCTCAATATAGTAGAAGGGTCCGCCGATGATGTGTCCGTCCTCTGCTACCACACGATATTTCACCGCCAGCAGGCACTCGGAATACTTCGTAGCCGTACCTACCAGCGCAGCGATCCACATCCAGAACAAAGCTCCGGGACCGCCTGCTACAATAGCCGTTGCCACACCAACGATATTACCGGTTCCGATGGTAGCGGACAATGCCGTACACAGTGCCGCGAAACTGGATACTTCGCCGTCTTCGCCCGACTTTTCATTGGCAATTAAGTGTTTGATTGCATGGGGAAGCTTCGTGATCTGCAAAAAATGAAGTCTGGCTGTAAGAAAAAGACCGGTAGCCAGAATGAGGACGATCAGGGGGATGCCCCAGACGAAATCATCCACTGTGGTCAGAAAGTTACTAATCATGTCTAACATATTCCCTCTCCTTCCGTCACCTCTTGTGACGTCCTATCGTAGATTGATTTCTTCCGAAGAGAATGGGAATAAGCATATAGATGCTCTGTCCTTTTGCCTGAGAGATTGGCAGCTTTACTGCCGTACACCTTCGGCGCCTTCTATACGGAAATATGATAATTGCTTTCCGTGGAAGAACTCTCCAGAGTAAATCTTTACCGCACTAAAGCGGCAACAAAATCACAATAGCATACTTTTTCACCCATTGCAACTTTTTTTATCTTTAGTCATTGATCTGACCAACACAGACATTGACTTTTATGGTACCTGATTACTATAATATAATTCATATGAATACTAACACGAACAATCACAAAACTTCATATTCCATTACACGTGGACTGTTTTTCCTGATCATGTGTTCTGTGATTTTTACAGTACTGTACTACAGTCTGCCCAGGCAGAACCGTGAGCCGGCAATATCGGATTATATTGACTTTTCAGAAGGCTGGACCACCTCCGATGGAAGCCCCGTTGATTTTTCCCATATCAGCGGCACCTGCACAGTGACCAAGAAGCTTCCTGCGCTGACTCACGACATGGCACTTTTCTTTTTTTATAAAAGTTCCAATGTGACGATCCTGATAGACGACCGGCTGATCTATGAGACCATGCAGCCGGAGAGAGTTTTCTTCGGCAAGACACCGGGAGCCTCTTATGTCTCTCTGCCGATCTACCGGGAAGATTCCGGGTGCACGCTCACCCTGGTGATCGATAATCCTTACGGAGACGGCAGTGGCAAGATCAATCATATGTACCTAGGACGTAGTGAAGATATCCTGATAAGCCGCATCCGCGACAAGGCACCCGGATTCGGCATCAGCTTCCTGATCGCCCATCTTGGTCTGGCATTTATCCTGTTTTATCTGCCATTACACAAGAAGCACATCATCGGCAGTGAGATGCTTTATCTGGGATTATTTGCTCTGAATACCGGTATCTTTATGTTGGCAGATAACCGTATGCTGCAGCTGATCCTGCGTAACAGCCATATTTATCATACAATTGCGGAACTTTTTATGATGCTGATCACCATTCCACTGTTTCTGTACCTTGGCAAAATGTATACAGAGTACTCCCCTGTGATGGTACAGACAGTATGCCTGATCAGTGTCATGGATTTCAGTATACGTTTCTGCCTGAATCTGACCGGTCTCAAGGACTTCCATGAAAGTCTTCGTCTGACCCATATTACTTTTGGCATTCTGATCGCACTTGTTATCTATGCCATCGGCAAGGGGTTTTATCAGAATCAAAGGCAGCATCTGAAGCACAATCTATATCATAACCTTGGAATTCTGTGTCTGTGCTTTGGCGTTCTACTGGATATCCTGCTGCTATGGTTCGGCAGTGCTCCCGAGACCAGCTTCTTCACACGGATCGGTGTGCTTATGTTCCTGATCATGGAAGCAGTCCAGGTTACCCTGCGCCTCATGACCAACTATCAGGAAGGTGTTCGCATGCAGCTGCTCAGCCGCCTGGCTTATCGCGACGGTCTGACCGACCTGCTGAACCGTACTTCCTATATGGAAGAATTGAAAAGACTGGACGCATCCCATAATTTTCATGTGTTGCTGGCACTGTACGATGTGAATAGCCTCAAATATGTGAACGACACCTACGGTCACCAAAGCGGTGATGAAATGATCCGCCGGGTAGCGGATACTCTGTCGGCACATCTCGGTTCCTTAGGAAAATGTTACCGGATCGGCGGAGATGAGTTCGTATTCCTGTCGACCGTATCCGATTCCGAAAAAGAATTTCTCAAGCTGCAAAGAGATTTCGAAGCGTCTCTGGGAACTCTGAAGCTTCCTGACGGTTCCGAGCATCCCATTACTGTAGCCATGGGATATTCCGTACTGACCCATACTATGCCTCGTTCCATGGACGATATGGTCCGGGAGGCCGATGCCAAAATGTATGAGGCGAAACGACGAATGAAAACAGAAAATTGATCATAAGATTTGCAGCGTTTTTGCTGACAATCTTATGAATAGCGTGGCTCATTGCAGAGAACTGCCAATAAATGTGGAGCGCCCTTTGCGACACATTTATGAATTGAGTGCATGGCTCGTA
>OGOK01001914.1_pt1 | contig 13127 bp, 17 predicted proteins | sample 1552661 | NCBI WGS metagenome assembly OGOK01 (sample SAMEA2580172, study PRJEB22360) | human gut metagenome | biome: human gut; feature: human-associated habitat; material: faeces | place: Denmark | collected 2008/2010
TGTGCGGTAGGCGGTACAATGGCAGTATCGGCCTCCCTGTGGTGGTTGGTGGCTCCGTGTCCTCTTGCTTTGGTCGGCTGGGACATGGGGCCTTTCTCATGCGATGCAGAACCGGCGGGCCGTGGTGGTCTTGGTGAACTGCTGCGCCAGATCGGGAAGCGCCTTTTTCAATGCGCTGGTATCAATGCGGGAGGAAGTCACGGCCTTATAGGTCACTTTCCAATCCGTGCCGCTGATGGTGTCCTCCGCGTCCATGTGCGCCTTGATGCTGTCCGTGATGCTTTCGATCTCTCCAGCGAGTTCGTCCGCCATGCAGCGCAGCTCGCGCAGCTCCTTGATCTTGCTGTCCATTTCGTTGATGCTCATTGTTTTATCCTCCTTAATTTGCGGGTGAGATCGGCGGCTGGTGGCTCTGAGTATCTATCTCATCGGGAATTTCTTTCAAGCTTCTCCGTTCCAGTTCTTACGGTGTCGCGTTGGCTATCGACCTTCGCTCAATCTCTTGTCCCTTGCTGTAATCATAATATACACCCATTCTGTGTGTTTGTCCATTGACAATATGCACACAGTTTATGTGCTTGACTTGTTTAATATATACACTTGTTTTGTGTGCTTAATTGTGATATAGTATATGTATGAAAGGAGGGGGGGGCACTTGCCGATTAAATACAAATTTGATGTTTTAGATGCGCTCCGTGCTGCTGGGTACACTACTTATAAGTTGCGGAAAGATAAAATCTTTGGGGAAAGGGTGATCCAGCAGTTAAGGAACGGCGAAATCGTTTCATGGGCTACGATTGACACTTTGTGTACATTGCTTAATTGTCAGCCGGGCGATTTGGTAGAGCATCACAAAGAACAAAACGAGGGGGAATAATCCCCCCTCTTTTCCTATTTTCTGGCCCTCTACGGGCTTTTGCTCATTTTTGAACCGGTTTATATTGCCAAAAGGCAAAACGCCGTAGAGCGGCGTTAAAATGCGAAAGCGGGGGCTTTTGCCCCCGCTCTCTATCTATCGGTTGTAAATGGCGAAATACACACTCTACACGCTACATTACCTCGCAGCGCTGCCTGCCGCTGTACTTCGGGCAGGACTTCGCAAGGGAACAAAGGATAGGCAATCCCGCCGCCCTTGCTGCCTGCTGCCGGTCTTTCTCCGGCTGGTGGCCTTGTATCACTCCACAATCAAAAGTTCTCGGCATTAACCGTTGCTGTTTGTTACATAACGATACGGAGATTCTGCGCCCTCTCGTTTTTAGATAATTGCTGCACCGGCAGAGCGCACCTCATTGCGCATGATGGGCACCATTTGACGAACTAACGTCTTTCCGTCAAGCTGTGCGGTAAAGTCAATGACGATGGGCCGCATTTCGTCGTTATTGCTGCGGTTTGCAGCTCTTGCAAGGCTGCCGGTCGCAGATGCCGCATAGTCGATGCTCGCTGTGCCAAAGTCAAGGCCGTTTTTGATGCGGTCTGTGACACCTCCTACGCTGTCCATCAGTGAAGGAAGACCATTTTCAAATCCGTTGGCCATGCCCTGCATAACGTACTTGGCGACACCGTTTGACCACTTTGACGGGCTGTGCTCATCAAAACCGCTTTTGCCCGTAAACCAGCTCTTGATCCTATCCACAATGCCGGAAACCTGTTGCTTGAGCCATGCGACTTTATCGGAGATGCCATTCCAAAGCCCCGTTAAAAGGTTTCTGCCGACCTCCCGCATCTGTTCAGGGATACTCTGAAACCACTTGACTGCCGTTTTTGCTGCATCGGGAATTGTTACAGTGAAGAAAGTTTTGATTGCTGATACTGCGCCGGAGATCGTCTCCGTGATCTTTCCCCATGCAGAAATGATCGCATTGCGAAAATCATCATTTGTGTTCCATAGCACAACGACCGCCGCCGTCAGCGCTCCAACAACGGCAATGACTACCCCGATGGGATTTGCGCTTAACGCGGTGTTCAAGGCAAGCTGCCCTTTTGTCATAGCAGCCTGCGCGAGCTGCGCTAAGGTCATTTTCCCTGTGAGCAGCGCGAAGATCGTCTCGCCGACAGTCATCGTCCCGTTTAATGCGGCCTGTGCAAGTGTCGTATTATTCAGCCCCATAGTCAGGAGCGAAATGGCAACCTGTGCATTTTGAAAGCCCTGGACAAGATGTTGAATCGCCATTCCAGCCTTGAGCGAGGCAAAGGCGCCGGCAGCGACCCCGACAACAGGGATGATCTGATTGAGCGTGTCCATCAAAGTCTTGCAAGCGTCTACAGCGGAATCAAACCCCGTCGTAATGACATTTGCTACTTTCTCCCAATCCACTTTTCCCGTAAAATCCTGCACTGCCGCCGTTGCGCTTTGCAGCATCGGCGTTACAGAATCCAGAATAGGCTCACCGAATGCGGCTTTTAGCTGTCTCCACGATTCTTTCAGGTTGCCGAGAACGTTTTCCCAACCGTCAGCCTCGCGTGAAGCTTGCCCCAGTGCGCCGGATAGTTTTTGCGAATCCTCCACCATTTTCAGAAGCGTTTCCTGCTTCTGAATCTCCGAAAGGTCGTTATACTTCTGACCGAACAGCTCCATAGCGGCCGCGTTTCGTGTGGTCTCCGTGGCCGAAAGTCCGAGGGCTGCGTCGTTGGCGAAGTTGCCTTTCAAAAAGGACTGCAACGTTTCTGTGGCCTGCTCAACACTGGTATCATAATAGGCCGCGCTGTCTGCCGCCGCTTTCAATGCGCGCTCCATCAGATTCATGCTTTCGGTCGCATCACCGCCGGAAGAGCGAGCAAACGCATAAATTTTGCTGCCAAGTGAGTTCAAGCGCGTCTGCAAGATGCCGGATTCATCAGCTACGCGCCCAATTGCCTTTGTAGCGGTGTCCTGCATATCACCGAAGGTCTGTTCAAACGCGCTTGCCTCTGCCCTCACCTCAGCGGCGGTATCTACACCGACCGCGGTTAACGCTGTTCCGACTGTGGTAACAACTGCGCCAATTTTTGAAGCCGTCTTTATCACAGAGCCGACGTTGTTTTTGACCTTTTCGAACGAGGACGTTATTTTATTTAGGCCGCTGTCAACACCGCTGTCATCAACCGTGATTTTGACGGCAAGGTCAAGTAAATTCATTTTGTCATCTCCTTTCCGAAGGTATACCCTCTGTCATACATTGTTTGCGCAAAAACTACCGCACCATAAGCAGGTGTTCCCGGCTGTATTTCTTCCGGGAAAGGAGGAGCCTGCCGCTGATTTCCGGCGGCTCCATCCTCATAGCCCATATCAAACGCGGCCAATACATTCCGGCCCATGACTTTCACATACTTTCGCGCCCAAGCTTTACTTTTTGCCTTGTGTTTCATTTGCTCGCCTCTTTTCAAGCTGGATCCCGATAGAAACCATTACGGCCCCGCAGAATGTACCGGCGGCAAACACAGCCGCTCCGCAAAGCATCAATACCATGTGCCCCCCCTTAAAAGTTTTCGATGATCTCGCCGGAAAGCTGCTCCCACCATTCGCCCATACTAAGCGTTACGCCGGGAGTAGTGCGCCGGCTGCCGTTGCCGCCGCGCCCGCTGCAATAGTTGGCGGCGGTCATCATGCTGTCCCACGCTTTCAAGGTCTTTCCCGTTCCTTTGGCGCAATCCTGCGCGAGAACGGTTAAAGCAACTCTGTCTTTTCGGTCGTCGGTGCTGTCTGCTGCTTCTTTTGCATAGTGACCGATCAACTTTAGCATGGTCACGTTTTCGCTGTATCTGTCCGCAAAGCCGAAATAATCATCTACCGTCAGAACGCCGGTTTTCATCAGCTCCACGGCGTTGCTGTCAATGGCGGAAGGGTCGGCAAGGTTGCTTGTCTGCACTTCCTTTTCCAATGCGCTGCGAAGTTCTGCGGCCTTTGCGTCGAACTCCGTCCAGATGCGCGCCGCTTCTTTGCGCAGGCTGTTTTCCGCCTCTTGGAGCTGAAGCGTAGCAATCTGCCTTTTCAGCGCGTCCGGGCCTGCGTCCTGCATGGCCTTTCGGGCCTGCTCTACTGCGTTATACGCGGCGGCGTATTCGTCCCGTGCCGCCTTGAAAACGCTGTCAAGGCGCTGTGCATAGCTGTTGTATTTAGTAGACATTGGTATCCTCCGTTCCTGTGATTTCTCTGAAAACTGCGTAATACTCGCGGTTTTTACTGTCTCGGTTGTTTGCGTTTGCGCCCTCGCTGTTTCTTGCGATAAGCTCGCGATTTTCACCCATGAATTGCTCGATCTCGCGGATAGCGTTGATGTTAGTCAAATCGCGGATCATTCGCTCGATTTTCAGAACTCGCGCCATATCCTGTTTGCTTCCTGTGAACGATCTTAAATAACTCATTTCTTTGTTCCTTTCTGCTGCGGAAAAAGGCCGCAGCGCCCATTCTTATACATGGCGCAGGTATTGCCGCAAGTCAAATGTGCAGGGAGAGGGCAGCGCTTGCCCGCTGTTGCCGTTCCCGGCTTGCACTTGCCGCCTTTGAAAAAAGCACAATCGTCCTCTTTGCATTGCGGGTATAGGCCACCCTGAAAGGGGCAATCTTTCTTTTGTGCGGGTGGCTCTTCCTGCATCTTCTTATAAATGACTGTTCCCATCGGCACTTCGCCCGCAGAGGTTACAAGGGTCGGCGCGTACTCACGGCATCCGCGCCCAAACTCGCGGTATCTTTTGCCGTGTTCATCAATTAGGGGGTATTCCTTCAAAATGTCCATGCGCTTCCTTTCAGTCCAAATTTGGACAGTTTTCATAGCCGTTGCGGAATACGCTGTCGGCCTCATAGCTGACCTCAAAAAGCGGGGTATGGTAGCCGCTGCTGTCCTTTACAAGTTCGCGGTTTGCATCGTCCAGCGCAAGAAACGCCGGAATGATCTGCTTGTCCCATGTCTGCTTTTCAATGGCCTTGAAGCAATGCGGGCAAGTGCGGGGATAGTCCCCACTAATAATAGTGGCACTTGATACGCCTGTGATGCTTCGCCCGTACACTTCCCATGTGCCGCCGCAATAGTGGCACTTGATGCGCATATAGCCCATGCCTTTCTCCTTTCTTTAAGCGCTCTGCCCTCGCTTGCGGTAAATCTCACGGTCTAACGCATAAGCGAGGCTGTCTATACTGTGGTTGTCCCTGTCGGGGAGAGAGGAAAGCATATTGCCGTCTTTGTCCTTTTCGTATTCGTAGTTTGCAAGCTCCCGCGCCGCGTTTGGCGTCCTTGCAGGATCAACCACGATGCGCCGGTGTTGCAGCCACTTGACACGATACGCCACGCATCCCGGCTCTTTGTGGCAAGCTCTGGCCTGCTTTAAGCCGTGGTCGCGTAGATCGGCTATGCTTTTCGGCTCTGCTGCATCGCAATAAATGTCGCTGTGATCTTGAAAGCACAAGCCGCTTACCGGGGAAAGGTAGCTGCTGCCTTTGGTGTCCCCCTCCACAAGTGGGGCGATTTCCTCCGCAAGCTGCCGGTTACTCATGCCGCGCTTGTAAATCTCGTTCAGAATGTAGATTGTCTCGTGCTTACGGTCATAGCTGCATCGGATAAAGCAAGCGGGGTCTGCCGCAAAGCCGAAGTCCACGCCGGAAAAGAAGTATTGCATATTCTGTACTTCCTCGGCGGTGATCTCCCGCACTTCCAGCGCCGGGAATACCTCCGCGCCGGTGCCGGTCGCCTCGCCTAAGTATTCATGCCGGTATGCCTGCTCATTGACGGCCTCCAGGCGTTCAGCCTCCGCTATGAAAGCCTCGCCTAACCATTCGGCGGGTATGTCCTTATAGGTGGTGTGAAAGGTGATCCCCTGCGCGTCTGGCTCTGCAACAAACTGATTCGCCCAATTTGCCTTACTGATCGGCGGGTTGAAGCTGCGAAACACTTGCGGGTTTGTCCCTTGCCCTCGCATGACCGATTGCAAAACATTTCGGGCAAAGTTCGGGCCGCTTATCTCGCTAAATTCTTCAAACCAACAATAGCGGAAAGTGCCACGCCTGGGCTTGATAGATTTTAGCTTGCTTGCATCGTCCAGCCCTCGAAAAAGGATCTGTGCGCCGGTCGGCCTGTATTCATACATCATCGGGGAAACGGTTGCTTTCCAGAGGTGGGAAACGCCCAGCATATCAATAGCCCATGCGATTTGAGAAAAAACGCTGTCGCGCATTGTCCCCGCCACTTTGCGGAACACAATAGCGTTGCTCTGGCCTGTGGGGTCGCTCTGTATGCCGTCCACGATCTCAAGCGATACGAAAGAGCTTTTGCAGCTCCCGCGCCCGCCCGGAAGATTGTAAAAGCGGTGCCGCCCTGCTTTTATGTCCTCATGCAATGGGAGATAGCACGGGGCTATGAAGTCCTCCACGGTGGCGGTGATGGTCATGCTATCCCGGCGCTGCTTCTCTGCCATTTCAAGGGCCGCTATGCGCTGTTCCAGCTTGTCCCGTGTTATCATTGCCGCATTTCCTCCAACGCTGCAAGGCGCTCTGCAAGGTCGTTCTGATCGGTCAGGCGCACGGCATAATCAAGGGCGATTTTCGCGGCGTTTACGCGGGCGGCGGGGTTTATTTCCTCGTCGGTCATAACCGTTTCGAGAGTGCTTAATGCGGGCATTAAAAGCGCCTGCGCTTGTCTGGTAGCATCTTCAATCACTCCGGCGAATGCTTCACGGTATCGCTGGCAAAATTCCGGGTCTTCAAAATAAGTCCGCATGGTTCGCTCTGCAATTCCTGCCGCTGCTGCCGCTTCTTTCTTGCTTCGAGAAGTCAGAAGAGCCGCAAGCAGCTTTTCTTTATTCGGGGTCATTCCCTGCCTCCTTTCCGCTTTCTGCCGTTTTCTGCCGTTGGTATAAGCTGATCCAGTCCGCAAGCGTCATGCAGACAAGCCACGGGGCGCGATTTTTCCTCCAAAAGATAGCCGGTAAACCGTCCTTAAATTTGCCGCTGTCCCGCTGCGCCTGCTCGATCCACTCATAAAGGGCTTGCTTTTCGCCGCGCTTACACTCAATATGTACGCCATCAAGCCCTGTTAGATCGGGTGTACTGCCATAGCTCACGGCCTCGCCCGGTTGCACGGGGTAGCCGTAGCCTTGCAATAGGCGGCACAATTCCAGCTCCCCGGCGCGGCCTTTGCTTTGTGATTTTCTTCCGCTCGTTGAGTATCACCTGCTTTCTATAAAATAGTAGTGTCCCTGCGTCCCTGTAGGAGGGACACCATATATTTTTAATAGGGGAGAGGGACGAAGCTATTCTCCCGCGATACCGTCCCTCTTAGAGGGACGCAGGGACGGTGTTTTATAACAGATTTATTACTCGAATGCCTCTTGCGCCGTTCGATTTCACGCCCATCTGAACGCCAATACCATAACTTGAAAACAATTCTTCACGACGGGGAACGAGTTGCTTTCTGACTTCTTCGCCGGGGTTGTCCACAAAACTCCCATAAGCTGCCTTAATAAGCGTATCGTAAGAAAAGGTCTTTCCTTCTTGCTGACGCTCGGGCGAATGTTCGATGATCCACGAACAAATCGGATTGCCGCGCAAGTCCGGCTTGGTTTCGATGATTTCTTGCCACTCTCCGAACCGCTCATCAAAAACGAGGCTCATTTCGCCGCCCTTCGCGTCGCGTGGGGTGAATTCCATTGTGGCCTTACCGTCAAATCGCTTTCCGTCTGCAACGAGATTTATGACGCAGTCGCAGGAACCGGAAATACCCATTGTTCCGCTCAGGCGCTCGAAGGAATCGAGAGCGAGCCCAGCACCTTTTTTATCATGGTGAACGAACAGCAACGCGATATTCTCTTCAAGTGCCATGCGCTGCACAGGTTCCAGTAGCATGATATCTGCGTCATAAGCGTTTGCACCGGGGGCCTTATAGCTGCCACGTGCGCGGCTATATGTGTCTACAATGATAAGGCGGATCGAGGGCCGTGCCCTGTGGAGCTGCCGCAGCTTGTCCACGAGCCCATCGGCAAGGCGCTCCGTGATGCTGTTGGTGACAAACACGTTTGACGGAATCTGCGTGGACATTTTCGCTGCGCGGAATGAGATGCGGCTCTTACTGCCCTCTAAATCGAGATAAGCTACATCGCATTTCGTGGTGGAGTGTCCAAGAAAGGGGGCGCCGGTCGCAACTGCGGATGCCATCTGTAGTGCCATGAACGATTTGCGAATCTTCGGCGCACCAGATAAAAAAGTCATTCCGCACGGGATCATGCCGTCAATGATGAACTCGGGCGGGCGGCGTTCTTCCTCGGTTAGGTCGGGGACGCTGTAAAATCCGAATTCCTCAAAGATGTCAGTGGGTGGGGCCGGTGTCCATTCCGGCGTTGTGGTTGCGAGCTCCGCTATCGCCTCACAGGCTTTTTCATCACCAAGACGAGCGATAAGATCGGAAATATCTCCATGCTCCGGAATCTCCGGCCAGACGGTTGAGAGGTCGCAAAGCTGGACATGATCGGCGACACCATGCAGCGCGGCGGCGGTCTCCTCGGCGTAAGCCTTACCAACGGCGTCGTTGTCGGGAAAGATGAGCACGGTGCGGCCTTGTAACTGCTCAGTGTATTCTTTCCGCCACTTGCCGGGGCCTGCACCGTCTGCGCCGCTGGCGGCATCGAAGCCCAGACGGTGGAGGTTGTCGGCGTCCTTCTCGCCCTCGGCGATGAACACGACATTACCAAGCGAACCGGCCACATAGAGGGAGTGAGGAACGCCCTGCCGGTTGTAGATCCAGCCGCCTTTTCCGTCCGGCCGACGCCATGAAAAGGACTTGTCCGATTTCCGTAGCTTCTGAACGCCATTGGGATATTCGTACACGGCCACGATCTGCGGGCGCTCAGTAGGCTTTGCTTCTGCATCGTAAAAGAGATCACGAGGCTTAATGCCAACACGGGCGATGATGTCATGCGTGTCACATCCCACCTGGCATTTGAGCACCACGCCCTTTTCGCCTCGACCGATGGAGAGACTTTGCTTGCGGTCATCATGGCACGGGCAGCGGGCCATATATTGACCGTCGCCGCAGCGCTTCACGCCCTCAAAGTGCTGTAGAACTTCCAGAATGTCCGTTTGCCTCACCTCGCAATTTCTCTAAAAGGGCCGGTACGTCGATGTAGTACGTCGGACCACTTTTGACGTGAGGAATGGTACCATTTTTGCAGCCATTCCGTAGAAAATATTGGCTCAGGCCGGTTGATTTGCAGGCCTCGGGAATTTTCTGATATGGTGTCATTATTGCGCCCCCTCGATAATCTCTGCGACGCTGACACCGAGACCGGCTGCCAGCTTACCGGCTGTGCGAGGCTCGCAAGTGCCGCGCCGGATGATGGTGCTGATATTTTGCCGAGATACCCCGCATCTTTCAGCAAGTGCGGCTTTTGTCATGTCACGCTCGGCCAGAATTGATTCAATACGAATCGCGTTGATGGTCATTACATTCACCTCCTAAAGTATCCAAATCGTCTACTGTAACTTGATTATATCCGAAATGGATACACATGTCAATACCGAAATGAAAAATTGTTGACAAAATGGATACAGCGGGGTATAGTCCTATTAGGAGGAATAAACTTATGCAAGGAACGAACATAAAAGCGGTGAGGCTGAAACGAGGGATGTCTCAACAAGAATTAGCGGACGCGATTGGCGTTACAAAATCCACCATTAGCAAATATGAAAAGGGACAAAGAGAACCTAAATATAATGTATTAAGGGGAATAGCTGCGGCTTTAGGGGTCGATTGGACCGACCTCGTCCCCGCAGATGAGCAATGCGAAATCATTACAAAGCACATCGTAGAAAAAGCAGGTCTGACGGTTAAAGACAAGAACGGGAATATTATTCATCAGGGTAATGGTAAACCGTGGGAGCGTGTTTTTATGGATGATGAAACGAATGCGCAAAGAGAGCGCATTGACTATTCATATAAACGCCTCAATACTGATGGACAGTTAGCAGCAGGAAGGTACTTCCTTTCACGAATGAAGCCTGAGGACATGAAAGAAGTTGCCGACTATATCGAGCAATTAGCGGAGACGCCGCAGTATCAGCGCCCAGAGGAGCCGGACGAGAACAAAAAATAAAGCCCCATGCGAGGCATGGAGCAGGGAAGTGATTAAAATCCAAACGGTCGGAATCATTACGGAGGAGATCGAGAGACTTCTTGGCATTACTATAACAGGAGATCGTTCTATTTATTTTGGGACGAGTAATCTGTCTCATATGAAGAAATCGCATCCTGCGGATTTTGCAAAGTATGGTGCTGACTTGGAGACTATTCTTGCGGCTCCTGACTATGTCGGTCAAAATCCGACTGATGGCTCTATTGAGTACGTAAAGGAGTACGTCATCAATGGTGAATACGTAAAGGTTGCTGTGAGAATTGCTGGATCGGGCCGGTATTATGCACGTTCGCTTTACATTTTGAACAGCAATCGCGTTAGAAATTACATTGCAAAAAACACTCTAAAAAGGACTTGAATTCCGTTGTACGTGAGTGTATAATTAAGTTGCAAAAGCGATATAGTGTATAGAGCAAAGATAGAGGACGGAACGGGCAGCCGTCGCCTTTATTGGAGATGCGGGAGTGTCGCCCCGCCTATTTTTGCTCCACTACGGCAGGCAACTTAATGTTGTCTGCCTTTTGCATTATAAGGAGGTCTACTATGCCGTCCACGCGAAAGAAATTCAATAAGGCCGGACAAGCCTTTTATGAAATCCGTGTCAGCCGTGGACGGGAGAAGTCCTATCTGACGCGCCGATGGTATGTGCCGGAGGGATGGAGCCAAAGGGCCATAGATCGTGAGCTTGCTTCGGTGGCGGCGGAGTTTGAGCGCCAATGTAATGCAGGAGAGGCAATCAGCCGTGCAGAGAAACGCGAGAAGGCCGCACAGGAGGCCGCAGAAGCTGCCCGCATTCTTACCCTCGAGCAGTATGGGGAAAGAGTGTTCATGCCCGCTAAGAGCGTTACAATGAGTGAGAATGGTCGTTCCAGTTATCAGAGCTGTCTTGATAAAAAGGTTTACCCCATATTAGGCGATGTGAAAATGCCGGAGATCACACCGGCGCAAATCACGGCGCTGCTTCTTGACATTCAGGCAACGGGCAAGGCCCACGCCACCGTCATTAAAGTCTATACGGTGCTGCACAGCCTGTTCAAGATGGCATACATGGGGGACATGATTGACCGCAATCCAATGGATAAGGTAGAGCGTCCGAAGCCGCGCAAGGGTGAAACAAAGGCGGAGGCTCCCGCTGCGTATACGGCGGAGGAGGTCGGGGATATCCTTGCTGTACTGGACGCGGAGCCTCTGAAATGGCGGGCGCTCGTCCGTCTGCTGATTGATACCGGCATCCGGCGCGGCGAGTGCTGCGCATTGAAGTGGGAAAACATTGACTTCAAGAGCGGGGAAATCACCATAGCCGGAAATCTGTGCTACACACCGACAAAGGGCGTCTACATAGACACCCCTAAGAACGGCCATAAGCGCACTGTGTATGCGGGGGATGATACAATAGCCCTCCTGCGTCAGCTTCGCGCAGAACAGGCGAAAAAAGCTATGAGCGCCTTTGTTTTCACAAAGGAGGGTAGTCCGGAGCCAATGCACCCGCAAAGCCCCACGCGCTATCTCAAAAAATTGTCCGACCATTGCGGGTTGCCTGATCTTTACCCGCACAAGCTGCGTCACACCTTTGCAAGCGTTGCGATTACCAACGGCGCGGATGTGGCAAGCGTATCCGAAGCGCTCGGCCATAGCGACAAGGCCGTAACACTGCGGATGTATACCCACGCCAACGCCGAGAGCGTCAGCAGAGCGGCGCAGATCATGCGCGAGGCGGTCAAGAAAGCTGTAAATAAGGGATGAGGTCTTGCGGTATGGGTTCTATCAAAAACCCATACAAAACCCATACGGGCATCACAAAACAGCTTATTTTAAGATACAACAAGCAACGACAAGAAACAACAAGAAAAAGCCCGCATCCCCTGATATATAAGGGCTACGGGGCAACAAGATACAACAGCTAACAACAAGAGAAAACAGTTCATATATAATTGGTAAGGATGAGGTCGGCAGTTCGAATCTGCCCAGCAGCTCCAAAAAGCATCGAAAACTTCGGTTTTCGATGCTTTTTTGTTGCAAAAACGCCGAAAATGGTGTGAGTCAAAATGTGGGCAATCCGCCTGACCCACACCGTGACACACACGCGAAAATGTGCGGATAGGTTCAAAGAGTACCGGAGAGGAGGTCTTGCCCCCTCTCCGGTATTTCGCATCCTTTTTCTGCTTACATCACTTGCGCCATGAAGCTGCCCATCGTTTGTGCGGCTTTGTCCTGCTTCTGCCTCGTAGCGTGAGTGTAGGTGCGGAGTGTGAATCCAGCGTCATAGTGGCCGAGCATACTGCTGACGGTTTTGACGTCCACCCCATTTTGCAGTGCCAGCGTTGCGAAGGTGTGTCTGAGGTCGTGAAATCTGATGTGCGGCAGCCCGGCATCCTTCAGGATCTTCTTGTGCAGGTTTACGACGGAGTCTGGGTAGTACATCTCACCGGTTGCTGGCGAGGGGAACATGTATGGATTCTCGGGATGCTTGCCGTGTTCCACCATCAGCAGGTCGACAGCCTCCTGTGGAATGCTGACTTTTCTGACCGAAGTCTCCGTTTTGGGACGGGAGAGCGACAGTTCGCCATTGGGATTCTTTATATACTGTTTGCTGACGGAGATGGTTTTGTTCTTTGCGTCGAGGTCGCTCCAGAGAAGCGCCGTGATCTCGCCCTTCCGCAAGCCCGTGACCAGCTCCAGATAGAACATGGGGAGCAGTCCTCTCCTGTCAGCAGCTTCCAGATAATCCTTGATGTGCTCAGGCGGAAGAATCTGCATTTCGATTTTTTGAACCTTCGGCGCGATGCAGTCCTCGGTCGGGTTCCGCAGGATCAGGCGTTCCTTGACCGCCCGTTCCAAGGCACTGTGCAGCATGAGATGCAGACTCCGAACCGTGGTGCTGCTGAGCCCTGGATTGCCATGACCGCTCTTGCGGTCGATGCGACCGTTTTCCATCAGATCTTTGTAGAGCTTTTGTAAGTCATGGGCAGTCAACTTTGTCAGTTTGATGCTGCCGATGCGGGGGATCGTGTATTGCTCGACCATCAGTTGATAGC
>OGOK01001916.1_pt1 | contig 13114 bp, 11 predicted proteins | sample 1552661 | NCBI WGS metagenome assembly OGOK01 (sample SAMEA2580172, study PRJEB22360) | human gut metagenome | biome: human gut; feature: human-associated habitat; material: faeces | place: Denmark | collected 2008/2010
GGTTGCATCTGTTACGGCTGCCGGTAAAATTTCCATGTTCTGCTGCTGCCCGTTCGACGCGCTCGGCTCCACTATGGCGACGTATGCCGGACAGAACGTCGGTGCGAAGAAGATGGATCGTGTCAACACCGGTATTTTGACAAGTTCCATTATTGGAAGCGTGTATTCCGTGGTCATTTTAGGAGTTATGTTTCTGTGGTCCCGCCAGATTTCGCTTCTCTTTGTAGATGCATCCGAGACGGTCATCCTCGACCAGGCGCGTCAGATGCTGCTGATCAACATGGTATTTTACATTCCGCTGACCCTTGTCAATGTCGTACGCTTTACCGTGCAGGGCATGGGCTTCAGCAAATTTGCAATCCTTGCCGGCGTCTGCGAGATGATCGGCCGTTCGGTGGTAGCCTTTTTCCTGGTTCCGTATTTTGGTTACACCGCAGTCTGCTTCGCAAGCCCGGTGGCATGGATTCTCGCCGATCTGTTTCTCGTTCCGGCGTACCTGTACTGCGCAAAAACGCTTCGTTCTCTTTTTGAGAAAAATGCGCAGATGATGTAAGCCGTGCCGCAAGATGGACAAGCTGTTTCAATTCTGGTATAATGGAGCCTGGATTTTAGGAAAGCTGAAAAAGAATCCCATAGAAGAGAGGAAGATATCCTATGAAACAGTCGGTATTAGAATATAAGAGACTTCTGGAGCAGGAAGGCCTTCTGGTGGAATTTGCAGAGCCGGAAGGAAAAGAAGGAGAGGACAGACCCGTTACCCTCGTAACGTATTTTTCGGGCGGAGCGGATCAGGGAACGCTGTTTCTCTGCAAAGGAGCTGCATTCAAAGAGGCATACTTAAAAGACGCCGTAAACCGCGGTGCTGTTGCCTATGTAAGTGAAAAAAAATACGAAGCGGGAAAAGAAATTCCGGCACTCATCGTCAACGATGCCAGAAAAGCACAGTTTGTGCTGGGTGAGGCGTTTTACGATTATCCGGCAAAGTCGCTGCATGTCACGGCGCTGACCGGAACAAAAGGAAAGACAACGACAGCCTACTACCTGCAGTCGATGCTCGATGCCTGCCTGAAAAAACAGGGCGGAAACGGATGTGCACTGTTAAGTTCGATTGAATATTACGACGGAAAGACGAGAGAAGCATCAACGCTTACCACGCCGGAATCCCTGGAGCTGTGCCGCCATATGCGCAATGCCGTAGATGCAGGCCTTTCCCATATGGTGATGGAAGCATCCTCCCAGGCGCTCAAATACGAGAGAGTCGGAAACACGCATTTTGATACCGCCATTTTTCTGAACATCTCCGAGGACCACATCAGCCCGACGGAGCACAAGGATTTTGATGATTATTTCCAGTCGAAATTAAAGATCTTCGACCGCTGCACCTGCGCCTGCGTGAACCTGGACAGCGACCATATCGGGGAAATCCTGAAAGCTGCGGCAAAATGTGAGCGCGTCGTTACGTTTGGATCGAAAGAAAATGCTGTAATCCGCGTGAGTGATATCAGGCCGGGCAGAGGAAAATTCTATTTCCATGTGGCAGGACCGGATTTCTCGGAAGATTTTACCCTGCCGGTGCACGGAGCCTTCAATGTGGAGAATGCCGTAGCTGCCATTGCGGCTGCCTGGTCGATGGGAATCCCGGTTTCGCTGATCAAGGAAAGCCTCCTTTGCGTCACCGTTCCGGGAAGGATGGAGACGTATGAGAGCAGCGCGGGCGAGGTCACAGCGATCGTGGATTTCGCGCACAATGGCCTGAGTTTTGAAAAAATGTTTGATACCGTAGCACTCGAATACCCGGGAAGCCGCGTAAGCGTTGTGTTCGGAACCCCGGGCGGAAAAGCATTCAACCGCAGAAAAGATATGGGTGAGATTTCCGGAAAACGGGCGGACCGGATTTTCCTCGTACCGGATGATCCGGGAAACGAAGATCCGCAGGCGATCTGTGAGGAGATCGGCGGATACATAGCAAAGGAAGGTGCATCCTTCCAGATCCGCATGGACCGCGGAGCAGCAATCCGGGAGGCGATTCTTGGTGCCGTACCGGGAGAGGTTGTTCTGATCCTTGGAAAAGGCGCAGACGTGACGATGCACGTCGGAAACGGAAATGTGCCGTACCGGTCAGATGCCGTCTATGCAAAAGAGGCGCTTGCCGAATATGGAAATGCATTTGCCGAAGCGGCAACGGCCCGTGAAACAGAAGAATAGAAGCAAAAACAGAAAAAACAGAGCAAAAAAGACACGGAACAGAAAAATCCGTGTCTTTTTTTGCGTCTGGCGGCAGCAGAAACGAAAATCAGACAGGAAATTTGGCGGATACATCCTACAAAATGTAGAAAAGAAGGACAGAAACTAACACATATGACGAAAAGTTGTTAAAAATATAACGAACGAGAGTTAGATATGTAAAACTGAACACAGAAAGCAAAAACCCGGGAACCATGCGGGAAAAGACGAATTCTGCGGGATGAAGGACAAAACTGTAAGTTTTTGGAAAGAATTCTTGTGAAAAAGAACAAAAAATGGTATAATTGTATTGAGATATATCCAGAACCCCCCTTCTGGAAGCGTACGGGCTCAGTGGGAAAAAAGATTTCACGAAAATGCTCGAAAAAAACACTTGTTAAATTCTTGTCATAGTGCTATGATAAGAAAAGTGAAAAATTTATCAATCACAAAAACCAACTAGGGGTATTTTAGAAAGGAGTATTTATGAGCAGCAAGATTACCATCATTGGAGCTGGAAGCGTTGGATCTACGATCGCCTATACACTGTCGAACGAAGATATCGCATCTGAGATCGTCCTCATCGATATTAATAAGAAAAAAGTAGAGGGAGAGGTTATGGATATCGCGCAGGGTACCTGCTTCCGCGATCCGGTCTCCATCATCGCAGGTGAGTATGAGGATGCCAAGGACTCTGATATCGTAATTATTACTTCCGGTATTGCAAGAAAGCCTGGCCAGACCCGTATTGAGCTGACCCAGACCAACGTAAACATCTTAAAATCCATCACACCGGAAATCGTAAAAGCGGCTCCGAATGCCATCTACATTATTGTAAGCAACCCGGTTGATATCATGACCTACGTGTTTACAAAGATCTCCGGACTTCCGGAAAACCAGATCCTTGGTTCCGGTACCATGCTGGATTCCGCAAGACTTCGCTGCGGACTGTCTGAACACCTCAACATTGCCCAGAAAAACATCCACGCTTACGTATTCGGTGAGCACGGCGATACTTCCTTCATTCCGTGGAGCGGCGCTTATGTTTCCGGTGTCAGCCTGGACGAGTACTACGAGACCGTAGAGAAAATGGGCAAGAACGTAACCAAGATCGACAAAGATGCTATGCTGGAGTACGTAAGAACTTCCGGCGGACAGGTTATTGCAAACAAAGGAGCTACTTTCTATGCAGTATCTGTTGCAGTATGCAAACTGGTAGCAACCATTCTTTCTTCTTCCGATTCCGTAGCAACCGTATCTTCCATGATGCACGGTGAGTATGGCATCGAGGATGTATGCTTAAGCACACTGACCCTCGTTGGACCGAAAGGCGTACAGGGCAAGATTCCGATGCGTATGACAAAAGAGGAAGTAGAAAAACTCAAAGCAAGTGCCGACGCATTAAAAGCAGTTATCGCACAGATCGAGCACTAAGAGCGGGCAATAAGCTCAAAACATAAAATTTATGGCAGTGGCAGAAAGTGCGAAAGAGCGGTATCTCCCACTGCCTTAACGTGCGCCTGAAGAAATTTTCCGCCGGGTGTACATAAAAAGAGTATCGGAAACTTTTCCGGTGCCGGACAGAAGATACCGCAGGAAAAATGGAAACCAACAGGAGCAAGTAAGAAAGGAGCAATTCCATGACCTACAGTTATTTTCCGGGCTGTACGCTGAAGAACAAAGCAAAAGATCTGGATCACTATGCCAGAGAGTGCGCAAAAGTTCTGGGATTTGAACTGGAAGAAATTGAAAACTGGCAGTGCTGCGGAGCTGTGTATCCACAGGCATCCGATGAAATCGCCACAAAACTTTCTTCGGTTCGCGCCTTAGCAGACGCCAAAGAAAAAGGACAGGATCTGATCACGGTCTGTTCCGCCTGTCATCACGTGATCAAACGCGTCAACGATGACATGGCGAATGTAGAAGACATTCAGACCAAAGTAAACAACTACATGGCTCTTTCCGAGCCGTATCTTGGCGAAACAAAAGTGCTTCATTATCTGGAAGTGCTGCGTGACGTCGTTGGATTCGACAAGATCAAAGAAAAAGTGGTAAATCCATTAAAAGGAAGAAAAATCGGCGCATATTACGGCTGTATGCTGCTTCGCCCGAGCACCACAATGCAGTTCGATGATCCGGAGAACCCGACAATCATTGAAGATTTTATCAAAGCCCTTGGCGCAACACCGGTCGTATATCCGATGAGAAATGAGTGCTGTGGTGGCTACATATCCCTCCAAGAAAAGAAAATGGCATCCAACATGGTAGACCAGATCATGGCGTCCGCATCCTACAAAGGAGCAGAAGAACTGATCACCGCATGTCCGCTTTGCATGTACAACCTGCGCAATAACGGAACAAAAGAAGGTCTTCCGGTTACCTACTTTACCGAGCTTCTTGCAGAAGCACTCGGCATCAAAGAGGAGGTGCAGGCATGAAAATTGTAACATCCGATGAAATCCGTGCCATCGCCGGCGTGGATACCAGAAAATGTATGAGATGCGGTAAATGCTCTGCATCCTGCCCTGCTTACAATGAGATGGACATCCGTCCGCATCAGTTCGTATCCTATGTACAGAACGGCGATGTGGAAGCACTGATGAACTCCAAGTCCATCTGGAAATGCCTCTCCTGCTTCGCATGCGTAGAGCGCTGTCCAAGAGACGTAAAACCTGCCAAACTGATCGAGGCAGTCCGTCTTTCTGTCATCCGCCAGAAAGGTGAGAATTATCTCTCCCCGGATGAAATTCCGGCACTTCTGGACGATGAGACTCCGCAGCAGCTGCTGATGAGTGCATTCCGTAAATATAGAAAGTAAAAAACAACCCATCCACAGAAAGGTGAGAGAAAAGTGCAAAGAATAGGAGTATTTGTCTGCCACTGCGGTACAAATATTGCGGCTACCGTTGATGTTAAAAAAGTTGTTGATGTCATCAGCAAAGAGCCGGGTGTTGTACATGCAGAGGATTATCAGTATATGTGTTCCGAAACAGGTCAGCAGAAAGTGATCGATGCCATTCAGAACGAGCATCTGACAGGCGTTGTGATCTGTTCCTGCTCTCCTCGTATGCATGAAGGAACGTTCCGCAAAGCAGCAGAAAAAGCGGGTCTGAACCCGTATCAGCTGGAGATTGCAAACATTCGTGAGCAGTGTTCCTGGATTCATAAAGATATGGAAGAGGCTACCGAGAAGGCCGTGATCCTGGCCCGTGCAGCCGTTGCAAAAGTTATGCTGGACACCCCGCTTACCCCGGGCGAGAGCCGCGTTGTAAAACGTGCGCTGGTGATCGGAGGCGGTATCGCAGGTATTCAGACAGCACTGGATATCGCAGATGCAGGCTATGAAGTAGATATCGTAGAGAAGACCCCGAGTATCGGCGGAAGAATGTCCCAGCTTGATAAAACATTCCCAACCCTTGACTGTTCTTCCTGTATCCTGACTCCTCGTATGGGAGAGGTAAACGCCCATGAGAAGATCAATATCTATACCTACAGTGAAGTAGAGAGCGTTGGCGGATTTGTCGGTGATTTCAAAGTAGATATCCGCAAAAAAGCAAGATACGTAGATATGGACAAATGTACCGGATGTGGTCTCTGCCAGGAGAAATGTCCATCTAAGAAAAACTTAAGTGAGTTCAACCGCGGACTGTCCACACGTACTGCAATTTACACACCGTTCGCACAGGCAGTTCCGAATGTACCGGTCATTGATACTGCAAACTGTATCCATTTCAAAACCGGAAAATGCGGTATCTGTTCCAAAGTCTGCGCAGCAGGTGCAGTAAATTACGATCAGAAAGATGAAGTAATTACAAGAGAGTACGGTGCTATCGTTGTTGCAACCGGTTTTGATACCATCAATCTGGATAAGTTTGATGAATATTATTACAACCAGAGCAAAGACGTTATTACCTCTCTTGAAATGGAACGTCTGATGAACGCTGCCGGCCCGACAGGCGGTAAAGTAGTACGTCTTTCCAATGGCGAGCATCCGAAGGATATCGTATTTATCCAGTGCGTCGGCTCCCGTGACGTAACCTGCAGAGGAAAGAGCTATTGCTCCAAGATCTGCTGTATGTACACCGCAAAACAGGCCATGCTGGTGCGTGACCATTATCCGGATGTCAATGTACATGTCTTCTACATTGATGTTCGTACCCCGGGTAAGAACTTCGATGAGTTCTATCGCCGTGCAGTAGAAGAGTTTAGTGTAGATTATATCAAGGGTCAGGTAGGAAAAGTATCTGAGGCTCCGAACGGACGTCTTCTGGTACAGGGATCCGACCTTCTGGACAACCGTCAGATCAAGATGGAAGCAGACCTTGTTGTCCTTGCAACGGCAATCGAGCCGAGTAAAGATGCAAGAAAACTGGCTACCATGCTGACTGCAAGTATGGATACCAACGACTTCTTTACCGAGGCACACGCAAAACTGCGTCCGGTAGAGTCTCCGACCGCAGGAGTTTTCCTCTCCGGTGTATGCCAGGGACCGAAAGATATTCCGGAAACCGTTGCACAGGCTGGAGCAGCTGCTGTCAAAGTAGTCGGACTGCTTGCAAAAGACAAACTGACCACCAACACGTGTACAGCAGAATCCAATCCGCTGTTCTGTAATGGATGTGCATCCTGTGAAAAAGTCTGCCCATATGGCGCGATTTCTTACGAAGATCGTCAGGTCAACGACCACGGAATCCGCGAAACCAGACATGTGGCAGTCGTTAACGGCGCACTTTGCCATGGATGTGGTGCATGTACCGTTGCATGTCCGTCCGGTGCTATGGACCTGAAAGGATTCTCCAATAGACAAATTCTCGCGGAGGTAGATGCAATATGCCGATAGATAACAACGAAAACAAAGAATTTAAGCCAGTCATCGTGGCATTCTGCTGCAACTGGTGCTCCTACGCAGGAGCAGACCTGGCAGGTTCCAGCCGTCTTTCCTATCCGGCAGATGTAAAGATCATCCGTGTTCCATGTTCCTGCCGTGTTAATCCGCTCTTTATCTTAAGAGCATTCCAGAAGGGTGCTGACGGAGTCATTCTCTGCGGATGCCATCCGGGAGACTGCCATTACAGCACAGGAAACTATTATGCAAGAAGACGTATGACCCTGCTGTTCTCCATGCTCGACTACCTTGGAGTTGAGAACGGACGTACCCGTGTGGAATGGGTATCCGCCGCAGAAGGTGTGAAATTCTCCCAGACCATGAACGAGTTCATTGAGCAGGTGAGAAGTCTTGGTAAAAATGTCAGATTGGAGGATTTACGATGCAAGAAAAATTAGTATCACGCGCAAAAGAGCTTCTGTCTGACGGTACCGTAGTCCGTGTTCTTGGCTGGAGAAAAGGCGATACAGATTTCAGCGCAGAGCCTGCATTTTTTGAAAGTGCCGAGAGTCTTGACGAATTTACCTATGACGGATTCTGTGGTGCCAACTTAAGCAAATACATGATTAAAGCATCAAAAGAAGAAGGAAAAACACTCGTTTTCTTAAAACCGTGCGATACCTACAGTTTTAATCAGTTAATCAAAGAGCATCGTGTGGACCGCGAGAAAACCTATATCGTTGGTGTAGGATGTGACGGAAAACTCGATATCGAGAAAATCCGTGAAGCAGGCTGCAAGGGTATTACCGCTGTAACAGAGGACGGCGATACCATCAAAGTTGCAACGGTTTATGGTGACAAAGAGCTGAAAAGAGAGGATGTCATCCTCGAGAGATGCAAAGCCTGCAAGGGTGGAAAACATGTAGCATACGATGAGCTTGCAGAAGGCTGTGACGAGGAAAAACCGGCAAAAGAAGGCCGTTTCGAACTGGTTGAAAAGCTTGAGGCAATGGCTCCGGAAGAACGGTTCGCATTCTGGCAGAATGAGCTTTCCCGCTGTATCCGCTGTAATGCATGCCGCAACGTATGTCCGGCCTGCAGCTGTATCAAATGCGTATTTGATAATGACCGTTACGATACTGCACAGAAAGCAAACACTACAACATTTGAGGAGCAGATGTTCCACATCATCCGTGCATTCCACGTTGCCGGACGCTGCACGGACTGCGGCGAGTGTTCCCGCGTATGTCCGCAGCATATTCCGCTGCACCTTCTGAATCGTAAATTCATCAAAGATATCGATGAGTTCTACGGAGAGTATCAGGCAGGAGAAGACACAGACAGCCGTGCACCGCTCACCAACTTCACACAGGAAGATGTAGAGCCAAGTATCGTCAAGGAAAGGGGTTAAGGGATGTATCAGATTAGCAGAGAAAAAATGCCGGAGCTCCTTGCCGCTGTTGCAAAGGAGATGGATCTTTTCCTTCCGGTACAAAACAATGGAATTACCAATTTCGGTTTCTGGACCGAGGACGCGAAAGTGGATCTCGATACCTTAAAAACCGTAAAATCCCCAAAAGACGCCTTTTTCCCGCAGAGTGAAGTTCTTTACTCCTGCTATCAGAAGGCAAACAAGACCAGCATCGAGCCGGCAGCATTAAAAGATGCGCCGTTCGCTATTTTCGGCGTTCGTCCATGCGATGTCCGCGCTTTCGATGTTCTGGACCGCGTATTCTTAAGCGAGCCGGCTGACGTTTACTATGCAGCAAGAAGAGAGCACGGCATTGTGGTTTCTCTTGCATGTCATGAGCCGGAAGACAGCTGCTTCTGCAAGACCTTCGGTATCGATGCGGCAGAACCGCAGGCTGATGTTGCGATGTGGCAGGTAGCTGACGGTTATGCATGGGAAGCAAAAACCGAAAAGGGTGAGAAGCTGACAGAGCTTGTGAAAGAATACCTTACCGAGCAGGATCTTGCAAAAGAGGTTGAGGCTGAAAAAGAAGCCATCCGTACCCTGATCGACAAGATGCCAAACAGCAATCTCTCCCTCGAGGGATGGGGCGTAGGCAAGACAAAAGAGCGTTTCGATGATCCGAAATGGAAAGAGCTTTCCGATGCCTGCTTAGGCTGCGGAACCTGTACGTTCTCCTGTCCGACCTGCCAGTGCTATGATATCAAGGATTTCAATACAGGAAACGGTGTACAGCGTTACCGTTGCTGGGATTCCTGTATGTACTCTGACTTTACGATGATGGCAGCAGGAAACAACCGTACCACACAGATGCAGCGTTTCCGTCAGCGTTTCATGCACAAGCTGGTTTACTTCCCGGACAACAACGATGGAATGTATTCCTGCGTCGGATGCGGACGCTGCGTAGAGAAATGCCCGCAGTCGCTGAATATCGTAAAAGTCATCAAACGCATGGGAGGTACCAAGTAAATGTGCAATTGTAGTTGTGGAAGCGAAGAAAAGAAAAACGCTTTGCTGCCGCAGGTCGGTATCATCACAGATATCCGCCGCGAAACACCGGACGTAAAGACATTCCGTATCGTTCGTCCGGACGGCACCAAGCTGTTTGAACATATGCCGGGCCAGTGCGCAATGCTCTGCGTGCCGGGCGTTGGAGAGGCGCTGTTTTCCATTACATCCTCCCCGACAAACAAAGAGTACCAGGAGTTCTCCATCAAGGAGTGCGGTACTTTAACAAACTATCTTCATAATATGTCCGTAGGAGATGAAATCCTGGTTCGTGGACCGTACGGAAATCATTTCCCGGTAGAAACTGTATTAAAAGGACAGGACCTGCTGTTCATCGCCGGTGGTATCGGACTTGCTCCGCTGCGTTCCGTGATCAATTACGTACTGGACAATCGTGACAACTACGGTACCGTAGATATCGTTTACGGTTCCCGTTCCAAAGACGATCTGGTACAGTTAAAAGAGATCCAGGAAGTATGGGCGAAAGCAAAAGATGTCAACGTGCATCTGACGATTGACCGTGAGCAGGAAGGCTGGGACGGCCATGTAGGATTCGTTCCGAATTATGTGAAAGAACTGAACATGTCCGTTGACAAAACAGCTCTGATCTGCGGACCGCCGATCATGATCAAATTTGTTCTTCAGGGACTTCAGGAACTGGGCTATGAGAAAACACAGGTTTACACTACTTTGGAGCTTCGTATGAAATGCGGTGTAGGTAAATGCGGCCGCTGCAATATTGGAACCAAATATGTGTGCAAAGACGGCCCGGTATTCCGCTGCGACGAAATCGACGAATTACCTGCAGAATATTGATAAGCAATGAGCAGTGCAGAAAGTGATGTGAAGGAATGCGTCATGCTTGCATATAAGCATTCTTTCACAGAACATTCTGTAGGGCGAACGCCCTCAAGCGAGAAGTAGCGTAGCGGATTCGAGCTTGTATGTGCTGCTGACGACAGATGATATATATAGAAAGGACTGGTAATCTCAAATGGAAAAGAATATGGTAAACGTATATTTTTTCGGTAAGAAATACAGCGTACCTGCAGAACTTACAATTATGACTGCCATGGAATATGCCGGTTATACATTAAAGAGAGGATGCGGCTGCAGACACGGATTCTGCGGAGCCTGCGCAACAATCTACAGAATCAAAGGTGAAAACGAGCTGAAAACATGTCTTGCCTGTCAGACACAGGTACAGGAAGGAATGTATGTAGCAAGCATCCCGTTCTTCCCGACAGACAAGAGAACTTACGACATCGAAGAGATCAGACCGACCGAGCAGATCATGATGGAACTGTATCCGGAAATCTACAGCTGCGTTGGATGTAATGCATGTACCAAAGGATGTCCTCAGGATCTGAACGTTATGCAGTATATCGCATACGCACAGAGAGGCGACTTCAAAAAATGTGCAGAAGAGTCCTTCGACTGCATTGGCTGCGGAATCTGTGCATCCCGCTGTCCGGCCGGAATCTCCCATCCGATGGTAGGAGAGCTGGCAAGACGTCTGAACGGAAAGTACATTGCCCCGAAAGCAGAGCATTTGAAAAACCGTGTAGAAGAGATTCACGAAGGTAAATTCGATGATCTGATTGAACAGGTGATGGGTAAACCAATCGATGAAATCCAGGAACTCTACAATAACCGTGAGATCGAGAAATAAGGAGGGAAATTCGAATGTACACACTGGCTAATATGCAGGAATCCATCAAAAAGGTGGAAGCTACCAGAGCCCAGAGAATGGCAAATGAGCCAAGAAGAATGACAGCGGATGAGAAAGATGCCCTTCTTGCAGCATATCATCCGGACTATAAAGAGGAAGGCTTCATTACCCTGAAAGTCGGCCCGAACAAAGGTGAGAAAGTTCCGACAGAGCTCGGCTATCTGCTGGAGTCCAACAGCCGTATTTTAGGTGTTGATATTGACCTTGACAAAGTAGATTACGACGTAGACGTACTCGTTATCGGTGCCGGCGGAGCAGGTTCTTCTGCAGCGATCGAAGCACATGAGGCAGGCGCAAACGTTATGATTACCACCAAACTGAGAATCGGTGATGCAAACACCATGATGGCAGAGGGTGGTATCCAGGCAGCAGACAAAGAGAACGACTCCCCGGCACAGCATTATCTTGATGCATTCGGCGGCGGACACTTTGCTGCAAGACCGGAACTGCTTCGCAAGCTCGTAATGGAAGCTCCGGATGCAATTTCCTGGCTGGAAAACCTCGGCGTTATGTTCGATAAAGATGAGAACGGCCGTATGGTAACAACACACGGCGGCGGAACATCCAGAAAACGTATGCATGCATGCCGTGATTACTCCGGCGCAGAGATTATGAGAACTCTGCGTGATGAAGTCATCAACCGTGGTATTCCGGTCGTTGAGTTCTCATCCGCAGTAGAGCTGATCAAAGACGATAAGGGACAGGTTGCAGGTGCTGTTCTTCAGAACATGGAGACCGGAGAGTACCAGGTAGCAAAAGCAAAAACTGTCATCATCGCAACCGGTGGTGCAGGACGCCTTCACTACAACAACTTCCCAACCTCCAATCACTACGGTGCAACCGCTGACGGTCTGATCCTCGGATACCGTGCAGGTGCTCCGCTTCTGTATCAGGATACCATTCAGTACCATCCGACCGGAGCTGCTTACCCGGCTCAGATCTTCGGTGCTCTGGTAACCGAGAAAGTACGTTCTCTTGGCGCAATGCTTGTAAACGTAGACGGCGAAGCTTTCATGCATCCACTGGAAACCCGTGACGTATCCGCAGCAAGCATTATTCGTGAATGCTCCGACGACCGCAACGAGGGCGTTGAGACTCCGCAGGGCAAGGCTGTATGGCTGGATACCCCGATGATCGAGCTGCTTCACGGAGAAGGAACCATCGAGAAGAGAATCCCGGCTATGTTCCGTATGTTCATGCAGTATGGTATCGATATGAGAAAAGAGCCGATTCTGGTTTATCCGACCCTGCATTATCAGAACGGCGGTCTGGAAATCAACGGCGAAGGCTTCACCAATACGGTAAACAACCTGCTTGTAGCAGGCGAGGCTGTCGGAGGAATCCACGGAAGAAACCGTCTGATGGGCAACTCTCTGCTTGACGTTATTGTATTTGGCCGCGATGCAGGAAAAGCTGCCGCAGCAAAAGCAAAAGACGTAACGCTTGGCAAGATGAATCTGGATCACGTTGAGAAATACGCTGAGATCTTAAAAGAGGCAGGTATTGATACCGGTATGGTATCTCCGCAGCTTCTGCCGGATTATGCAGGTAAAAGACACCTGTAAAATGCAGTAACCGCGAAAAAGCGTGTCGGAAGGGGGCGGCGTTTAAAAGCCGCTTCCGGGACACGCTTTCCGTGCTGAAATCCAAAAGGTTTTTCGGTACGATAAATCATAGAAGTAAAGAAAGGTGGAGAACCCCATGCGTGAAATTCAGGCTAGTACCATTACGGATGTGGTAGAGAAACTTTGTATCGAAGCAAACTACCATCTTCCGGAAGACGTAAAATGTGCCATCACAGGCTGCCGTGCCTGCGAGGATGGCGAGATTGCATAAGGTGTTCTGGACAAAATCG
>OGOK01001937.1_pt1 | contig 13032 bp, 14 predicted proteins | sample 1552661 | NCBI WGS metagenome assembly OGOK01 (sample SAMEA2580172, study PRJEB22360) | human gut metagenome | biome: human gut; feature: human-associated habitat; material: faeces | place: Denmark | collected 2008/2010
TCGTAGTTTCTGCCGACCAGTCATATGCAGCCCGCCCATAAAAAGCTCCTGCATATGCATAACCGATAATCTCGCTGTCTCTTACTGCCACCAGATACGGATATTTCTCCAGTGTGTGACGAATCCGTCCGGTAAACTCTTCCAGTGTCGGAACATCATATTCAAATGTAATTGCTGTGTCCGTTATATAGGGTGCATAGATATTTAAAATTTCTGCTGCGTCCGCTTCGGTTGCCGGGCGAATCTTGATTTCATTTGTATCCATTTTATGCTCCTGACTACTATATCCAATTCCTGTCAATTTCTTCTTTTAATTCACAGAACATTTTATAAAACTTCTGTTTTGCCTGCGTAATAATCCCCATTGCAATCTTTCGGTTATAAGAATGTGTTACATTATTTCTTTCTTGTAATGCAGATAACCATAGTTCTTCATCCTTTATCATACCTGCTTTATATGCTGTTCTGAGAATCATTTTCGGAGAACTTGTTGCTCCTTCTGCAAATCCATGTATCTCCAATATTTCTTTCATCATCTTCCATGACTGTTCAAATGTGATTTCATATAATCCTACCAAACCTGTTAACACTACGTTATCATAAGGCTCTTCATAATTATAAATATCTTTCATATTAATTAATGCTTGACAAAAGTTTTCATATTTTTTCATAAATGATCTTTCCCTCCTTTTGTATAGATTCTAGCAGCTCTGGCTGCATAGGCTCGTCTAAATCTACGATATCATATTCTAATAATGTTGCTGTTTCTTCCTCAACATCTAATGCAAAACGGTCGATATCTCCGCCTCTTACTGCCAGATCGATATCACTTGTTCTTTTGTAATCTCCCCTTGAACGTGAACCAAATAAAAGGACTTGTTCTACATTGTATTTTTGAGCTAATTCACAGATTTCATTGATCACTTGTTGTTTGATTCCTGTTTGATCTATTATAATTTTATCCATTCTCATTTATTTCCCTTAATCTCTTCATTTCTATCCAAATAAGTGCTTTCTATTATAACATACTCTCTTATATTTTTTTGTAAAAAATCAAAGAAAAAAGCCTCTGGAGACTAAATCCAGAGACTTAAAAGGGCTATTATTTACGTTTTTTATAATTGTGTTCTTCTTATTTTACGTTGAAGGCTTTGATTCCAGGATATACGGCACTGTCTCCTAAAGCTTCTTCGATTCTTAATAACTGGTTGTATTTCGCAACACGTTCTGATCTTGAAGGTGCTCCTGTCTTGATCTGGCATGTATTTAATGCGACGGCTAAGTCTGCGATCGTTGTATCTGCTGTTTCTCCAGAGCGATGAGATGTTACAGCTGTGTATCCTGCTTTGTGTGCCATCTTGATCGCTTCTAATGTTTCAGAGATAGATCCAATCTGGTTTAATTTAATCAGGATAGAGTTTCCTGCTCCCATTTCGATACCTTTAGAAAGTCTTTCTGTATTTGTTACAAATAAGTCATCTCCTACTAACTGTACTTTATCTCCAAGTCTTTCTGTCAGTTTCTTCCATCCTTCCCAGTCTTCTTCATCTAATCCATCTTCGATCGAGATGATTGGATATTTCTCACATAATGCAGCCCAGTGCTCGATCAGTTCTTCTGCTGTATATTCTGTTCCTGCTTTTGGCAGTTTGTAATATCCTTTACCTTTTTCACTCTTCCATTCTGAAGATGCAGCGTCCATAGCGATCTTGAAGTCTTTTCCTGGCTCGTATCCTGCTTTTTTCACTGCTTCTAAGATTGTTTCGATGGCTTCTTCATCTGATTTTAATGCTGGCGCAAATCCACCTTCATCACCTACGGATGTAGCAAGTCCTCTTTCTTTTAAGATTGCGGCTAATGCATGGAATACTTCAGCACACCATCTTAAACATTCTTTGAATGATGGAGCTCCGACTGGCATGATCATAAATTCCTGTACATCAAGTCCTGATGATAATGCATGACATCCACCGTTTACGATGTTCATCATTGGAACTGGAAGTCTGTTTCCAGACACTCCGCCTAAGAATCTGTATAGAGGTACTTCAAGAGATGTTGCTGCTGCTCTTGCTGCTGCGATCGATACAGCTAAGATTGCATTTGCTCCGAAGTTTGATTTATCAGCTGTTCCATCTGCATTGATCATTGCTTTGTCTACTGCATATGTATCAGAAGCATCTAATCCGATGATTGCTTCACTGATCTTTGTATTGATATTTTCTACGGCTTTTGTAACACCTTTTCCTAAATATCTTTCTTTATCTCCGTCTCTTAATTCTAGTGCTTCAAATTCTCCTGTAGATGCACCACTTGGAGCTGTTCCTCTTGCAACTGTTCCATCAACTAATGTAATCTCAGCTTCTACGGTTGGATTTCCTCTGGAATCTAGGATTTCTCTTCCGACTACTTTTTCAATTTCTAAATAATTCATTTTCGATTGTGACTCCTTTCCCTATACATAGCAGTACTCCTCGCTGGAAGAAGGGTAAGCTTCCAGTTTGAGATCGTTTTGTTGCAGGTGTTGATCTCAATCGAGGAGTCCACATGATTCATTCACGTTTTTAGTTAGTGTTGTCTAACTGTTATTTATGATACTAGATTTGGATGGAAAAATCAATGGGGATATATGATAATAATTATCATATATCCCCTAGTTAATTATTTTCTTAATTTTTTGATCAACTCTTTTTTCGTTGTATTATTATATGCCCATACACGTACATCATTTTTCGTTGCACTTCTATATTGTTTTTCTGAAATATATGTCAACTTTCCTTTTTCCTTTTTGCTATATATTTCTTTATCAATGACTCTATGTACTGTTTTTTCTGATTTTTCTAAATTTGTTGTAACTTTATTTCCATCCTCATCTTCGAAATGTCCTTCACGTTCAAAGAAATATGATGCTTTTTTTACAATTTTCTTTCCATTATACTTATAAATATAATATTTTTCCCTTTCAGAACCATTTTCACTTAATACTGAATACTGTAAGCCTGCAATTGTTTTCTGTTTTTTATTATATGCAATTATTTGATCCGATGTTGACCAAATTTTCTTTACTTTTCCTTTATTGTATGTATAAATATTTAAATTTCTAGCTTCGCCTTCTGCATTACTATTTAAATTCACAGTGACCAGTTCTTTTGTTCCGCCTCCTGTTACTTCAATTAATGAATAGCTTGTAAATTTGGCTACTTTGTTTTTCTTGATTGCTTGTGCATAGGCTTTGTTCGCCTTCTTCTGTACTTTTTTTGATGCAGCTAATACATTTTGAGTTGAAACCAATGTTGTTGCCATTAAGGCTGTGATTGCTAAAGTTGTTAATTTTTTTGTTAGATTTTTTAATTTCATTGAAACATCCTCCTATCTTATTCTGTTACAATATGATATCCATAATCAGATAACATTTGTTGTGTTCCTAGTGGTACATAAACTGACATTTTTTCTGCATTAAATATACCAGAACCACTTCTTGCTTTTGAAATATAGCTTAGAATATCTTTTGACGCTATATTTCTAAGAAATTAAGTTTTCCAAACCAAATCATTAGAAAAAGCCTTCCAATAGATTTCTCCATTGAAAGGCTCTGTATATTCTTCGTATCTTCCGTAACGTATGATTAACGTTTTGAGAACTGTGGTGCACGACGTGCTTTGCGAAGACCTGGTTTCTTTCTTTCTTTCATTCTTGGGTCCCTTGTTAAGAATCCAGCTTTCTTTAATGTTGAACGGAATTCTCCATCAACCTGTAATAAAGCTCTGGAAATACCATGACGGATTGCTCCAGCCTGTCCTGTATATCCACCACCTTTTACGTTTACCAATACGTCGAACTTGTCGACTGTCTCAGTAACTGTTAATGGCTGACGAACGATAACTTTTAAAGTCTCTAATCCGAAATATTCATCGATATCTCTTTTATTTACTGTAATCTTACCTGTTCCTGGTACTAAATATACTCTGGCAACAGAGGATTTTCTTCTTCCTGTTCCGTAATACTTTGTATTAGCCAATGTTTTTTACCTCCTATTAAAATGTTAAAGCTTCTGGTTTCTGAGCTTCATGCTTGTGGTCTGGTCCTGCGTATACAAATAATTTAGTATACATTTCTCTTCCTAAAGGTCCCTTTGGAAGCATTCCCTTAACAGCGAACTCAATAACTCTTTCTGGATGCTTTGCTAACATTTCCTTTAATGTAGTCTCTTTCATACCGCCTACATAATCGGAATGATGGTAATAAATCTTCTGGTCTAATTTCTTACCTGTTACTTTAATCTTCTCTGCATTTACAACAATTACATAATCACCTGTATCGATATGTGGTGTAAATGTTGGTTTATTCTTTCCTCTTAATACTTTAGCAACTTCTGATGCTAAACGTCCTAATGTCTTTCCATCAGCGTCTACTACATACCATTTTCTCTCAATGGTTGCTGGACTAGCCATAAAAGTTTTCATTGGTTTACCTCCTTGAAATTATAAGGAACATATACATTCTGCGTAATGTCCGGACGCAGTCCGCTTTGCGTTCCACACTATTGTTTCTATAGTTGAAATGTCGCTCCGGGGCTTTGGATTGACATTCTTGTACTATGTCAGACTTAGATATTATAGTACACGACCCCTCGTGTGTCAAGTAAATTCTCTACAAATATTTTCCACAACATTCGCCATATACCATCTATCTTATTATTATAAATATTCGATTCCAATCATCGTTAATCCCTGTGCCGGTGCCGTTGGTCCTGCAGCACTTCTTTCCTTTGCCGCAAGAATTGTTTTTATCTCTTCCGGCTCTATCATTCCCATGCCTGCCTGAAGCAGGGTTCCTGCAATAATCCGGACCATATTATAAAGGAATCCATTTCCAGTAACACGGATTGTAATGATATCCTCCTGCCTGCTTACCGTCAGCTCATAAATGGTACGAACCGTTGTTTCAACCACTGCCGCTGTAGCACAGAAGCTTTTAAAATCATGTTCTCCCCTTAAATATTCTGCCGCCTGCTGCATCTTCTCTAAATCCAGCTTGCGGTAACAGAAATATGTGTTATTCCGATACATCGGAAGCGGAAACTCCCGGTTTAAAATCCGGTATTCATAGGTTTTCCGGCTGTCACAGTGTCTCGGATGAAAATCAGCTGGTACTTCCTCTGATTTCTGCACTACGATGTCCTCCGGAAGCCACTGGTTCAGGGCATAAGAAATCTTTTCCGCCGGAATGCGGCTCTTCGTATCAAATACTGCTACATTCCCCATGGAATGTACACCCGCATCCGTCCGGGATGCTCCGGTCACAATAATCTTTTCCCCTAAGAGACTGCTTAAGGTGCGATTTAGCACGCCTTCTATTGTCTCTCCGTTGGGCTGCACCTGCCAGCCGTGATAATTCGTACCGTCATAGGCTACAATTAGCTTCACCCGTTTCAATCGTTTTGGGGCAGATGGAGTTTTCTGCTCTTCTACCTCTTCTATGTTCACAACCGGATTTATCTCTGTACTCATAATGGAAATGCTCCCGGAAGTATACCTGCTGCCATACCGGACAATACGTTAATCCAGAGGATGCGAAGTCCGATGACTGCCGCAAGATAGACCAGTAAAGTCAGATAAGCCATGCGGTCACGTTTCTGGTAATGAAGCGGTTTCATCTTGGTTCTGCCTTCCCCACCACGATAACAGCGGGCTTCCATTGCCATTGCCAGATCATTGGCACGGCGGAATGCAGATACAAATAGCGGCACCAGAAGTGGAACCATGTTTTTGGCTTTCTGAATCAGATTTCCATGTTCAAAATCTGCTCCTCTTGCCATCTGTGCTTTCATGATTTTATCTGTTTCTTCAATCAGAATCGGGATAAATCGAAGTGCAATTGACATCATCATTGCAATTTCATGCACCGGTACTTTTATATATTTCAATGGAGATAACGCTTTTTCCAGACCATCTGTCAACTCGTTTGGTGTTGTGGTAAGTGTCATCAGCGAGGTTCCGATAATTAAGAAAATCAGACGAACCATCATGACAACAGCATTTTTCAATCCCTCATAAGTAATGGTAAAAATCCAGAAGGAAACCAGCTTTGTTCCCGGTGTCAAAAACAAATTAAATACCGCTGCAAATAACATAATCAGTACAATGGTTTTCAATCCTTTAACCATATAGGAAAATGGCACCTTTGACAGCTTAATTAATACTACCAGAAAGATTGCTGCCAGTATAAATGCCGGAAGTCCCTTAAATACAAACAGGGAAATAATATAAATCAGTGTTCCAAATAATTTTACCCTCGGATCCAGCTTATGAATAACGGAATCTGCCGGATAATATTGTCCTAATGTAATATCTCTTAACATACTGTTCCATCCTGTCTCTTTGTTATTACACGCAGGATTTCATCCCGTGCCTCGTCTACTGTAGTTGCATCTGTGCTTACCGGGAAGCCTTCTTCCTTCAATTCATGCATCAGATAAGTTACCTGTGGTGCCGCAAGTCCGATTGCTTCCAGTTCTTTATAGTGGCGGAATACTTTCTTTGGAACATCATCAAACATCACCTGTCCCTGATTCATTACAATAATTCTTCCCACATATTTAGCCACATCTTCCATGCTGTGTGAAACAAGAATGATGGTAATTCCACGTTCTTTATGCATTGCTGCAAGCAAATCTAAGATTTCATCACGGCCTTTCGGGTCAAGTCCCGCTGTCGGTTCATCTAAAATCAGCACCTCCGGCCGCATGGCAAGCACCCCTGCGATTGCAACACGTCTTTTTTGTCCACCGGACAAATCAAAGGGTGACTGATAATATAATTCTTCCGGAAGTCCTACGCTCCGTAATGCTTCAAATGCCCGAAGTCCTGCCTCTTCCTTGGTCAGTCCCTGGTTCTTTGGTCCAAAGGATACATCATCAAAAATGGTAGTTTCAAAAAGCTGATGCTCCGGATACTGAAAGACAAGTCCCACTTTACTACGCAGGGCTTTCATATCAAAGTCCTCTTCATAAATATCCTGTCCATTATAATAAATGCCGCCGCTGGTAGCTTTTACCAGTCCGTTCAAATGCTGAATCAGGGTGGATTTACCGGAACCGGTATGTCCGATGATACCGATAAATTCTCCATCTTCTATTTTCAGATTAACATCCTTTAAGGCATGTATCTCATAGGCAGTGCCTGAGCTGTAAACATAATTTAATTCATTTATTAGGATTGACATAGCTTTTCCAACGCCTCCGTCAGTTCTTCTCTGGTCAGGATTCCATCCGGTATATCCAGTCCCGCCTTCTTAAGTTCATATGCTAATAATGTAATCTGCGGCACATCCAGACGATATTCCTTCAATCGTTCCACCTGGGAAAAGATGCTGCGCGGCGTTCCCTGCATAACCACTTTTCCGGCATCCATAACATAGACATGGTCTGCCTCTACCACTTCTTCCATATAATGTGTAATCAGAATGATGGTCACACCCTTTTCCCGGTTCAGTGCATGAACAGCTTCTAATACTTCTTTTCTTCCTACCGGATCCAGCATGGCTGTCGGCTCGTCTAAAACAATACATTCCGGCTGCATCGCCATTACCCCGGCAATAGCCACACGCTGCTTCTGTCCGCCGGATAATTTATTCGGGGAATGCTCTCTGTATTTTAACATGCCGACCGCTTTTAAGCTTTCTTCCACACGCTGCCAGATTTCATCTGTCGGCACGCCTATATTTTCCGGTCCAAATCCGACATCCTCTTCTACCACGCTTGCAATAATCTGGTTGTCCGGATTCTGGAATACCATTCCGGCACGCTGTCTGATATCCCAGATATTTTTCTCATCTGTGGTATCAAATCCATCTACCCAGAGACTTCCCTCTGTGGGTTCTAAAATTGCATTGATATGCTTGGCAAGGGTAGATTTTCCGGAACCGTTGTGTCCTAATACTGCGATAAAGTCACCCTTTTTTACATCAAGGCTTACTTTATCAAGGGCAGTCTGGATAGACTCCACATTGCCTTCTTCATCACGTCTTATATATTCATGTACCAAATCTTTTGCTTTGATGATGCCCATAATTTACCTTTCTACCAATGTAATCTGTGCAGTTCCCCCGCCAGCCGCATATGGTCAAAATTGTTCTGGCGCAGTGCTTCATATAATACGATTGCTGCTGAATTGGATAAGTTTAAGGAACGGGTATCTCCGATCATAGGAATCCGGATACACTCATCCGGATGCTGTATCAGAATTTCTTCCGGAATACCCGCACTTTCCTTTCCAAACATAATATAACAGTCCGGCTCATAATTTACTTCTGTATAAACATGGCGCCCCTTGGTGGTTGCCATATAAATCTTTGCACCCGGATTCTTCTCTAAGAAATCCTCATAATTGACATATCTTGTCACATCCAGCTGGTCCCAGTAATCCATTCCTGCCCGCTTGATTGCTTTCTCTGTCAGATGGAAGCCCAGCGGCTCAATCAGATGCAGTCTGGTTCCGGTTGCTACACAGGTTCTTCCGATATTTCCGGTATTATAAGGAATCTCCGGCTCATAAAGTACGATATTAAGCTTCGCCATTGTTCCCGCCTCGCAATCCTGTTATGTAACGCTCCATACGGTCTAATGCCTCTTTCAGATTATCCAGGGAATAAGCATAGGAAATACGGATAAATCCTTCTCCGCAGTCACCAAATGCAGTTCCCGGAACAACCGCTACCTTCTCTGTCTTTAAGAGATTGGTGGCAAATTCTTCAGAAGTCATTCCAAATTCTTTGATACATGGAAAACAGTAAAAGGCTCCATATGGTTCAAAACACTCCACGCCCATTTCTTCAAAACGGTGCATCAGATATCTTCTTCTGCCATTATATTCTTCCCGCATTCTCTGGACATCTTCATCTCCTGCCCGGAGTGCATCCACTGCTGCATACTGTGAGGTAGTCGGTGCACACATAATTGCATACTGATGAATCTTTAACATCTGGTCTAAGATGATTCTCGGTCCGCAGGCATAGCCCAAACGCCATCCGGTCATCGCATGGGATTTGGAAAATCCATTGATAACAATGGTACGCTCCTTCATGCCCGGAAGGGATGCGATAGAAATATGCTTCTCGGTATAAGTCAGTGCAGAATAAATCTCGTCACTGATGACAAAGAGGTCATGCTTCTTTACTACCTCTGCCACTGCTTCCAAATCTTTTTTCTCCATGATTGCTCCGGTCGGATTATTCGGGAAAGGCATAACAAGAAGCTTGGTCTTTGGCGTAATTGCCGCTTCTAATTCTTCTGCTGTCAGACGGAAATCGTTTTCTGCCTTAAGATTAATCGGTACCGGCACACCATTGGCAAGTACGGCACATGGCAGATAAGATACATAACTTGGCATCGGGATTAATACTTCATCACCCGGGTCAAGCATGGCACGCATGGCAATATCAATTGCCTCGCTTCCGCCTACGGTTACTACGATTTCATGCCGATAATCATACTGCAAGTCATAATTACGGAATAAGTATTTTGCAATTTCTATTTTTAATTCTTTTAATCCGGCATTGGAAGTATAGAAGGTACGTCCCTTCTCTAAGGAATAAATTCCCTCATCCCGGATATGCCATGGAGTATCAAAATCCGGCTCGCCTACTCCTAAGGAAATAGCATCTTCCATCTCATTTACAATATCAAAAAATTTCCGGATTCCAGATGGCTGTATCGTTACGATTGTTTTTGATAATGGATTTCTCATGGTATCATCTGTATCCTTTCATCTTTTGATTTTGCTGCCATAATGGTTCCGTGGTCTTTGTATTTCTTTAAGATAAAGTTGGTCTGTGTGCTTAATACGGAGTCTAATGCAGAAAGCTTCTCAGATACGAACTGGGATACTTCACGCAGGCTCTTTCCCTCGATGGTCACCAAAAGGTCAAAGCTTCCTGAAATCAGATATACAGAATTTACTTCCGGATAATTATAAATACGCTCTGCTACTTTATCAAATCCCATACCACGCTGCGGAGTAACCCGTACTTCAATTAATGCGGATACTTTTTCTACGCCGGCTTTATCCCAGTTAATCAAGGTATGATAGCCACAGATGATATTTTCTTTCTCCATTGCTTCTAATTCATTCATAACGGCTGCTTCTTCTACGCCTAATACAACAGCCAGCTCTTTTAAATCGATTCTGCTGTTCTTCTCTATAAAGGTTAAAATCTTCTCTCTCATGCTTCAATTCCTCCAATTGATTTCTGATTTACTACTGAATTACTTTATATAATTCATCCGTCTTCGGTGGTTCTAAAAATCTGCGTTCGTCCTCATTCATAAGCACGCGGTCATTTCCCGCAGTTGCTTTTCCGATTACCGTTGCTTCAATACCATTTTCCTTTAATCTTCTGATCAGCTCATTTCCATCAGCTGCTGCCATCAGCATACAGCCGCTGGATATCAGTTCATAGGGATTGATATGGAAAAACTCACAGACTTCTACTGTCTCCTGCCGAAGCGGAATCTTCTTTAAGTCGATTTCCAGTCCGACGCCGGATGCTTCTGCCATCTCCCAGAGTGCTCCGAATATACCGCCCTCTGTTACATCATGCATTGCTCCCACGCCAGACTTCACGGCGGTGGCGGCCTCCGGCATTACAGATAAATACCGGTCAAGTGCCTGTGCCTGTTCTACAAAATGCCTGGAAAAATGAGTACAGAGTTCTTCTTCCTTTTCATGAGCAATAATAGCAGTTCCCTCTAAGCCAATCCACTTAGTGGCAATGATGTCCATGCCCGGTTTTGCTCCTCCGGTAGAAATGAGTCCGTTCTTCTTTACCTTCCCTACACCGCATACAGTAACCAGTGGCTGATTTACCACCCTGGTAATCTCGGTATGTCCGCCCATAATCTGAACGGACACCGCCGCGGCAGCCTCTTCCAGCTCCTGCATCAGTTGTTTCAAAAGGCTTTCTTCCGTGTGCTCCGGCAGCAATATGGTTAACATAACTCCAATTGGTTCTGCTCCGGCACTTGCCAGGTCATTAGTAGTAATGAGAATTGCCAGCTTTCCGATTTCATGAATTGTTCCTGTAATCGGATCCGTAGACATTACAAACATCTCATCCGGGGCAAGGGTAAGGGCAGCACAGTCTTCTCCCACGCCTGCACCTAACACAACTTCCTTTCTCTTCGTATGCAATTGTCTGATTACGGAGCGTTTTAATACGCTTTCCGGCACTTTTCCTATCTTCATAGATTCTTCTTCCCATTTTTACAGCATAAGGCTGTCTCATAGCCGAGGCAGCCTTTCTTGCTTCTTATTTACGCGGGTGGCGATAAAAATCGCATACCTGCATCATCTTTCACCGTTTTACTGGATGGTTGCAGCTCCATCTCCGGTTCCTGTATCCGGTGTCGTCGGTGTTGTTGGTGTTGTTGGTGTTGTTGGTGTTGTCGGTGTAGTCGGTGTTGTTGGTGCGGCAGGTGCATCAGCCGGTGGCTCTACTCCACCGGAAGCCGCCTGTTGCTGCTGCTGCGCTGCAGCTTCTGCCGCTCTTGCTGCTACCGCATCTGAGCACCAGGTTGCTGCTGCAGAACGGATAACTGCTTCATCCTGCGTTGCAATCGCTGCATTCATTGCTCCAATTGCCTCTTCATTATCAGAGCCCATACCAACAGAAATAATTCTAGGTGTTGCTTTATATTTACTGGTATTAAATACCTCTCTGCTTTCTTCTACGCCATCTACGGTAACAATCTTCCAGAGTTTTGCCGATTTACCGATGTGTGCTTTCTGAACGGTTACAGTTCCAATCGGGTCTTCGGTAGTCTGCACCTGAATAGTCGGCTCTTCTTCACTGACCGTTTCACTGACAAAGTTTACCTGACGGTCAGCCGGTCTTGTCTCCTGACCAAATACGTTGAAATATACAATACCGCCGCTGCAGTATCCTTCAATATAAATCGGAGCCTCCTGATTATTCTTAAATTTCAAATCCTTTAAATTGCTGGCAATCGCTGCATCCATAGATGGCTGTACATATGTTACCAGCATGGAATGTGCATAACGCTCGGTAATATCCAGTTCTGCACGGATAACCGCGTTATAAAGCGTTGTGGAAACCTGACATACCCCACCACCATAAGATTCTACGGTTGTACCATTCTCATATGCACCTGCCAGTTCATATCCACCGGAAGCGTCCAGTGGTGCAATAGCTTCATACACAGAAAATTCCTCTCCCGGGTAAAGTACGGTTCCATCGATTTTACTTACCGCATTTTTTACATTTGCCACACGACCGGCAGAAGAATCACTGAAGTCGGTAGAGAAAGAGCCCAGTAAATCCTTTACCTTGGAAAGTTCTTCTGCAGTTCCTTCCGGCTCTACCACATTTGCTACCAGACTGATGGTTGCATCTCCGCCCTTCCATTCTTCGGTAAAATATTTCTGTAAACTTTCTACAGAAGCATCCTCATCTACTTCGATACCTTCCTGGCCATCGATGATTTTAAATTCACCATCCTCACGTGTAAGGCCATTGTTGACCGCTTCCTGGTTCAGCTCTTTGGCGTGATTTTCCAGAAAACTTTTTGTGGTGTCTGTATCTACGGTATATATAATATCAAATACTTTATTTTCCTTTTCCAGATCTTTCTTCGCTTTGTAACGCTCCAGAAGATTTCCCGTACGGGTATAATTCATTGCTTCTTTTACGATATCCTTATTGCTCCAGCTCAATCCCAGATCAGAAGGGCTTGCCTTTACACTGTTTTCTGCAGCGGACAATTCAAAGGTTGCATCCTCATAAGCAGATACTGCTGCTTCTACAGCTGCCTCTGCATCTGATTCACTCATTCCGCCTACAGACACATCCCCGATATATACGTTCTGTGGAATCACTTCTGCATTTTCATCCGCTTTCACAATTGCGGTTGCTGATACACCCGCTGTTACTGCGAGTACCAGTCCCAGAATCGGAAGCACTAATTTTATTTTTTTCATATTCTTCATATCTAATGTACAAAAGAATAATCTGTGAAAA